>Ga0154533_121_pt3 | contig 254272 bp, 244 predicted proteins | sample RifGroF1_FD_105676 | JGI IMG/M metagenome (GOLD analysis project Ga0154533, IMG submission 105676) | Flavobacteria bacterium GWF1_32_7 | reverse complement strand
ATTAATTTTATCGTTGCAACTGTTGCCCCGTTTGGAATTCCTTCAGGTGTTTTGTAAAAACCTGTAGATGATTTAACAAATACTTTATCGTATTCTTTTTCGGTAAAATTAGCAATCACCGCATTTTTTATTAATGTAGAAAGTTGCACAATTTGATGATTATCTAATGCAGCCACTTCGATAATCCATTTTACAATTTTATTATGTGCTAAACCTAATTTTGTTCCTTGAATAACTTGCTCTTTTACAACACTAATTTCACCTCTTTTAAACGCTTCATAATCTACAACAAAATCTAAATCATCAGCTCCATCTTGAATTGCTTGCTTTGCTTCTGCTAACTTTTCTTCAATAGTTCCATTTCCAAAAGGGAAATCGATAACTGTTCCAATGGTAACTCTTGAACCCGCATCTTGAATCATTTTTTTTGCTAATGCTACTTTGTCTGGGCGAATCATGATTAGTTTAAAGTCATTATCGATAGCTTCTTGAATACAATTCGCAACAACTTCGGTATTCTCTTTTTCGGAAAGATTCGCCTGAGCTGCTGTTTTAAGATAAGTAGAATCTAAATAGTGTTTAATGTTCATTTTACATTGGATTATGAAAGTGTAAAAATAAAAAAATCCCATCGAAATGGGACTTTTTATAGTAATAATATTTTATTATCTTATTTTGAACACTACAGGAATTGAATATTTGATTTTTACAGCTTTATCTCCTTGCTTTGCAGGAATTAATTTAGGTATTCTTTTTACCGCTTTTTCTGCTGCTTTTTGCATTTCAATTGTAGCTCGTTTGTTATCCAAAGCTCTAACACTTGTTATAGTTCCTTTTTCATCAATGACAAATTCAACTTGAGCCACCCCTTGTTTACCATCTTCTAAATCGCTTTCAGGATAAGTTAAATGTTTTACTATAGCTCTTGATAATTGCTCATCAAAACAAGCTTTTTGTTCACTTCTACTCAAACCTTTACAAGCTTCAAACATTGGCAACTGTTCAACTGTAAAAACATTTGGAGCTTCAGTAGTTCCTCCTCCATTACCATTGTCTTTTGGATTATCTACTGGAGTTGTATCTGTTTTAGGGTTATCCGTTGGATTATCTTGCGTTGCAATTGGCGCTTTATCCTCCTCTTTTTTTGGTTCGTCTTTAGTAGCTTTAAAAACATGAGCTACTTTAGGAACTTTAACCACCACAGGTTTTGTTGCTGACTGAGGTTTGGTTACTGGCGCAGGGTTATAAACAAATGTTGGCTCTGAACTAATTTCAACAGAAGGCACATAACCGGTAGATTTTGATCCGTCTTTAAAATTAAATTCAAGAATAAAAAGCACGACTAACATAGTGGCAATTAAACCAACTTGGAAATAGATAAAACTATTTTTTACTCTTTTCGGGAAATCAACATTTGCTTTCATAATATATAGATTAATAGTTAACACTTTGTTAATTAATCTATACAATTTATATGCCAAAAAAAATCCCAACTAAAAGTTGGGATTAAATATTATTGTAACTTGAATGTAATAGGCTGACTGTATTTTACTTTTACAGGTTTACCTCTTTGCATACCAGGTTTAAACTTTGGCAATTTTTCGATTACTCTTTTTGCTTCTTTTTCTAAAAGTTCTCCACCTTTAGGGCCTCTAACTTGTACATTTGAAATACCTCCATCTTTATCGATAACGAATAAAACAGAAACTCTACCCTGGATACCATCTTCCATTGCTCGTTCAGGATATTGTTGGTTTTTCTTAATGTGTTTAGCCATTTGCTCCATAAAACAATCTAAACGTTTGTTTTTTGCAACACCTTCACATCCTGGAAAAACAGGAACGTCTTCGATAACTGCAAAAGGTACTTCTTCATCAATTTCTTCAGCAGTTCCACCTTCTTCACCATAAGAAGATGCTGTATTAACAACAACAGCTTTATTTTCATCTACTTCAGTAGTTTCAATTTTTTTATCTTCAATAACTTGCTTGTTATCTACAATTTGAATTACTTCAGGTGCTGGTGGTGGTGGTGGTGGCAATTTTTGTACAGGAGGCATAGTTAAGATAACTTCTTCATCCTCTCCCATCATATTATCTGCAATCTCAAGTTTTTCAACTTCAACTCTTGGATCTTCTGATTTTAACTCTATGCTGACGTAAGTTAACATTAAAACAGCCGTAAGACCTACAAGAAAATATAGCGAACTATTTCTCTTAGGGTCTACATTAGGATTTTTCTTTACTTCCATAATTTTAATTTTGAGGTGCTAATATAGTTAATATTAGAAATGTTTTAAAAAAATTTATTAAAAATTTTATTTTTTACACAGAACAAAGCTAAACATCCTACAATTGCCCCTAACGAATTAGCGACTACATCGTAAAAATCTGCTTGTCTGGTTTTGGTCAATACGCCTTGTAAAATCTCAATAATTATGCCAAATACTATTGCTGTAACAACAATTAACAAACTATGTTTTATTTTAAAACAAGATTGCTTTTTTGCTAAGCTCCAGAGTACAACAAATATCAAGTAAAATAAAAAGTGTACTACCTTATCGCTTCCGATTACTTTTACTTTTGGAATCGAATTAAAACTTACCAAACTTGCAACTGTTATAAAAACTGTCCAAGTTATAGCAAGAAATAAAAAATTACGCTCCGATAAGTGCTTTATAATCTTCACTTGATAAAAGTGTTTCTACTTCTGAAGCATCAGAAAATTTTACTTTTACCATCCAACCATCTCCGTAAGGATCTGTATTTACTTTTTCTGGATCTGACTCTAATGAATCATTAAATTCAATAATTTCTCCTGATAATGGTAAAAATAAATCTGAAACTGTTTTAACTGCTTCAACCGTTCCAAACACTTCGTCTTTATCTAAAGTTTGATCTAAAGTTTCAACTTCAACATACACGATATCACCCAATTCTTTTTGAGCAAAATCTGTAATCCCTACTGTTGCAACATCTCCTTCAATTGAAACCCACTCGTGGTCTTTAGTGTATTTTAAATTAGTTGGTATATTCATTTGGTTATAATTTTTTGACGTACAAATGTAATTGTATTTATTGAATTGAAAAAAAGGTTTTTGTTATTTTTTTGTATAAAAAAAACAACCATCCAATAATTTATTTTGGACGGTTACTTTTATTTTCTTGCTGTATTTATTAGTTTCCGAAATTGTATCTTAAAGTAAATCCACCTCTAATATTTGTAATAGGGAAAGAAGTTGAAATAACTGCTTGAGAGAACTGATGGTCGTAGAAGAAAATAGCAGTTAAATTTTTACTAAACGAATAATCGGCAGTTAATTTAATAGACCACAAATCTTGCCCTCCACCTAATTGATTATTATCATAATCTAAATAACGAACAATGGTGTTGTTTTTTCTTAGAGAAAAATCGGCTTTAATATTAATATCACTCTTTATAACTCCTGATACATTATCAGCTAATGCTGAATTTATAGTTACATCTTTAATTCGATAACCTAAACCGATTATATATTCATTGCCACTAACTTCTGTAAGCAAGTTGTTATCAAAACTCATATTTAATGTTCTGTCTTTTTTAATTTCGGCAAGCACTTTAATTGAGTTTTTCATTTCAAATTCAACTTTAACTAATGGATTAAACTGCTCTGCAAGATTAACATTTGAAATAATCTTAGAAGCAAAGAAATTTCCATTTGCATCTACAGGCGCCGTATTCAAATTAGAACGGAATGCATTTACGTTGTAACTTGCTCTGTAACCATGTTGTAATGAAAAACGTTTGAAATTATCTTTAAACCATTTATATCTCATTAACCCTGTATACTTAACTGTCCAGTTTGGCAATGGTACATTTCTAAATACACCTGTTGAAACTTTTTCAGCATCTTGACCTGAATATGCCGCTAAGAAAGAAGGCAATAACACTTGTTGACTGTTTTTACCGAAACCTACTGGATAACCTTCAGCATCTCTAGGGATTGGTCCTCCACTATAATAACTCTCTGCCAATCTGTTAGCAAGAAGAAGTCTATTATCTCTAAAATCCTGGAATGTTTGAGAAAAATTAACATCGCTTTGAGCAAATGCAGTTTTTATCAAGATTGTAGAAATATTAAAATTACCAAAATCGTAAGGTGCTCTCGAATTATATTGTCCGCCTGCAACATCAAATTGTTCAGAGAAATTATAAGCGTAAGTTCTATCCGCAGTTAAATCAATTGTTAAATCAGGAAACACCTCTAACTTAGCCGTTAAATTTAATTTCTTATTTTCAACTTGAGTGAAATTTTGATTAAATTCTGGGAATGATGTTAACCAACCATTTCTTGCTGCTTCATATCGAACATCTGACTGACTTCCGAAAACAAATCCCAAAGTAGGCTTAGAAGAACCGAAGAACCCTAATCCAGGTAAATAACCAGGTAAAACCGTTCCGTTATTTTCTGAATAGTTTATCTGAATATTTTTAACACTCGTAATTACTCCTATTAAACCACTTGCAAAAACGCTTCGTTCTGAAGTTATATTATTTTTTGGAGCTGTTATTTGTTGGCCTGGCTTTGGTGCAACATTTTTATCTTTATTAGCAACCGGTTTTTTCTTACTATTTTTTGTTTTGGTTAATCCAATATATTTATAAAACAGATCCATATTTAAAGTTGTATTCAACTTATGTGAATTTGCATTTTGAATTGTATTACCCAATGCATAAATATTTCCATCTTCGCCAGTAATGGTTGAAAATGCATCCGAAGCACGTTGCCAGTTATAATCTCCCGTATAAGTATAAGTAGATTTCACAAAACTCAGTATCGGAATTTTATTGATTGGCAAATCGTAATTAACTACCAATTGTTGGTTGTGTTGATTTGATTCTCCAACATTCCAATAATCATCCCAAATATCTAAACCATCAATTGGCAAATTATTCTCATCTAAATAATTACGCACAATATTGTTAGACGAAGCCGTATAATTTAAACGAAGTGATTTTGTTAAATTGTAATTAAAGCCATACGTATAATTAAAGAAATAATTTCTTCTATACAAATCACCTAAGCCAATTCCTTGTACTTCAACCAATCTAAAACGTTGACGATTGAACTGTCTAATAATATTAGAACTAAAGGAAACATTCGTTGGTAAAAAGTTGAAATTAAAATCGCTCAACATTTTATAATATCCGCTTTTCTTAAATAATTTGGTGTTTTTAAAAGGCTCAACCGATTTTGGCTTAAATGTATAAGCATAATCAACCGTTGTTCTGTTTTGTTTGTCAATTAAATTCTCGATTTCATAATCGTGATGTTCTGTTTCATTTAATGAATAAGACAACGTTAAATTCTCTACATCATAAAAATGAGTTTTCTTTTCTGGATTTTTTTCTTTTTTAACTCCAATTAAATTAAAACTTGTTCTTTTTGTGTAATCGATGGCTCTTTGCTCAATATTTGCTCTTTCGGTAGCATCTGTTGTTATATCTAATAATTGGTCTAACTCGATATCTTGATAAAAAGGATCAAATTTTGGCGTGATAGTTTCTTCTCCTACTGCATAGTTAAATGGTAAATTTATACCCCATTTTTTTGGCAATAACTTTCCTAAATTTAAATTAGTTACAATATCATATTGAAAAACATCTTCTCTACTTCTTTCATTTGGACCTTGCTCTAACGCACCGAAACCAATTGTACTAACTCTGGTTGTAGCAGAAATATTGGCAAAGTCCGCAAAGTTGGTATCTAAATTAGCAACTGCTGCATAACCTCCTTTATTGTCCATGTCCGACATACGAAGTTCGTTAAACCAAACTTCTCCTCGTTGAATATCTCCTGATTTATTTTTAATACCAATCATTAAGGTACGAACCAATCCAAAGTTTGGATTACCTTTAATTCCTAAAGTCAATCTGTTGTCTGAAGAACCAATTGCTTCTTCTTCAACATATCCAATTCCATTTGGTTCAACTGTAATTATAGGATCATTTTGAAGACTTAAAATTTTCAACTTCGTTAACAAATCTAACGGAAGTTCGATTTCGTTTTCTAATGGCCATACTTCCTCTGGTGTTGAAGCACCATAAGGTGTAACTTTTAAAGGCATTTCAACTTGGTAAAAGTTATCGGTAAAGTCGTTTCCAAAACGAATAAAAGCAATTAATTCATCATCTTGTAAGTCATTATCTTGCACAGCTTCAGCGTGTAAAAACATACGAAGTTTTTTAAACTGACGCATATCAACATTCACATTTTTAAAAACTGCTCTCGCGTCATCTGACTCTAAACCATTAACTGTTCCACCTAATTTATCATAAACACGCAAAGAAAGCGATTGTTCATTTTGATTAATTACGGTGTTGTTATTATACAATTGTTCTCTAACAACTCCAGGAGGTGTTACATATCTGATAGGACTTCTTTGTCCATTTTCTTGAATATTTAAAGCTACAACATCAAAACCTGTGTTTTCATCATCAGGATCAGTGTCTAACTCGTCGAAATTACCTGTATAACGTCTCCATTCTCCTCTAACTAAATCTAGCGCTCCAAAACGTAAAGTTACTTCATCTTTAAATCCACTCATATACATTCTCATGAAACGTATTGAACGAAAATCAGAAATTGGACCTACTTTATTGGCATCAGTAAACTCTAAAATTGGAATTTTGTACAATATCCATCTAACCTTTCCAATATCTCCATTTGGTAAATCAACATTATTTACCTCTCTAACATCTGCTATATAATTTTGCCCTACAGGAACACCGCCATCTGGATAAGGCTGAAATGGCACTTCAAATTTAAAATACGCATTAATAGTGTTCATCGTATTGTCACGATTTACATCTTCTACATCTGGGAAAGTGGTATTTCCTCTGTTATCGTTTGTAACCGTAACAGGTGAATTTCCTTCAAATCCATTATAATTTTTATATCGCGTAACTATATCACCTGAAGTCTCTAAATAGAATCGGTAATTATCAGCAGCAGGGTCAGGATACGATGCAAAATCAGTGAATTTGGCAATTTCTTCCGCATCAGTTAATCCATCAAAACCAGCATCTTGAACGACTCTGTTTCCTTCGTTTGTATCAAATGCATAAATTAATGATTGAGACGCTGGAACTTCACCCCAAGCAGTACTGATTGTAGGTTGTGTCGAACCAACTTCTGGTAATCCATTTTCATATAATTTTCTTCCATCTGGCAATATATCTTCCGAAATTTCCCCTAAATTGAAAACTAATTTTCCAGTATTGGTAGGATCTGTAACATCACCTGTGTTGCCAAAATAGGGATCCATTACCCAAAACTGAATGTATTCTACATTCGATTGTTCAAAATTGGTTGAATTAATCGAACGCATGATTCCTCCCCAAGTTTCTGGCGCTTCTAAATCTGAAAACTGATTGGTTGCACTTAGACTTGGATTAAAATTATAAGGACCTCTATCCTTAGGAAAATAACTCAAATCAAGTGTAGAAATTACAGATGTTTCTCCTTGAGCAATATCAGTAACAGGATACAATTCGCGACTAAAAACACGTCTAGTTTTATTGAATGATAAATCATCATCATCTATTCCAGATGGAGTTTGCGTATAAAAAACAGGGTCAATTGTATACCAAGAAAGTTTACTTCTTTTATTTCCTACATTTAAATCATTTACTGGAGGTTCAACTGCGCCAGTTGTTCCATCATAATTATCTTCTAATGGCACACTTGATAATGTCCAAGCAAATGGCGAACGCATATCAATAGTTGTTTGAGAACCTTCAAAATCATCTATATAAGTTGTAGCTTCACCATTAAATTGATCTGCTTTAGAACTACCTGGTTTTAAATAAGCAATTTCTCCTCTAAATGATAAATTTGAAGGTACGTCAGTATCAATATTTGGCAACTTGTTTACTAATCTTGTAAAGAATGGTACTTCAGTTGAGTAGTTTGTATTAAACCCAAAAATAGTATTATTCACCGATTCCTGACCGTAATTTGATTTAGTAGTGAATGGTCTTTCTGACATGTTTAAAATAGTGGCTCCCATTAAAAACTTATCATTGAATTTATGTTCAACATTTAAACCCCAAAATCTTCTTGTTTGTTGTCCAAAAACTGAATTATTTTCAACAGAAACTTCAATTGGAGTATTAGATGCTTGTAATGAAGGATCTAAAATATTCACCTTACCCATTTGGTAATTTACCGTATAATCTACTCCTTCTACTAAAACTCTTCCTCCAGCAGTTACCACAACAGAACCTTGTGGTACATTAAAGGCGCCAATAGAAATTCCATCGCCACCCATTGATTTAAAACGTCCTTTTAACTGGAACTTATTTTTAGCACTTTCCTGTAAAGCAGCCGCTTGCGTATTTTTATATAAGTTTCTAAAAACGTATTTTACTTGATTCGTGTTATATGTTAATGGATCATCATAATTTTCAACTAGAGCTGGCACATCTAATTTTTCAAATAAATGCTTACCAAATGGCTCAACTTTTGGAAAAATAATTTTTCCGCGTTGGGTATCCACTGTTAAACCTGGATAGAAATCAAAGAAACCGTCACCACCTTCTTGTGGGTCATTTGTATAATTTAACTGATCTAAATTAAATACTTTTAGCAAAGGTGTCTGCTCAACATCTGCAGGTAGTGGGTCGATGCCTGATTGTGAAATATAGTTTAAAGGAGAAGGATCTGTGTAAAGAATATTCAACTTAAAATCTTCTTGTTGCAATTGATACCCTCCAGGAATTTGATAAATATTTTTCATCATCAAGTTCCAAGTAGGCATAGTATAATCAACTCCTGCTAATTCATATTCATTGATAGTCAAATTACTTTTCAATAATTTTAATATTAATGCTTGTGAATTTGGAACACCTGTTCCTCCAACATTTGTTGCATCAACACCATCAGTACCAAATTCACCCACTTGGTACACATCACTTCCTATAGTATATTGATAAGAAACCGCTAAAACTTCATCGTTTGCTAATCTTTGGTTTAACGAAATATATCCTAATTGTGGATGATACGTATATTCTGATGGGGTTAGTTTTCTTGCATTTTCAAGTTTTGCAAAATCAATTCCTTCAGAAGCACCAATAGTAGGACTAAAACCATTTGACGCTAAAGAAACATCTCTAATGGAACTATTTAAAAAATTACTTCCAATACCATTTGGATCATACTTATTATTGGCATTATTAGAAGGTGTATTGGCCGGAACATTGTAAAAGTTAGGATGTGAAGTTAAATTTATATGAACCGTTTCTTGTGGTAAAACACCTGTTAATGGAGCTTCTCCTAAATCTTGAAGCGCCACGATGTTTCTAAGATTATTTTCTGTAGAATTTACGCGGTTTTGCTTATTGGTTATCCAAACTTCAATTCTATTAATTTGTACTCGAGAGTTAATGTAAGGAAAAGTTTCTAAAGCTTTATCATAGTTGTTTCTAAAATATTGCGATAAGAAATAGTGGCGATCAGCATCATAATCCAAAGCAAAAATTTCGAAATCTTGAAGTGTTCCTCCACCTTGAGCTGTTACTGATTTTGTTTGTGATTTTTGCTCCGAAAAAACTCCTGTAAATGTTGTTTTTCCAAATTGTAACTGAGCCTTAACACCAAATAAACTTTGAGCACCTCTAACTAAAGAATTAGACAAAGGAAAACTCACATTACCAACTTCAATTTTTTGAATAATATCATCTTCTGTTGGTGTATATTCTAATTTTATTAAATTTTGAAACGCAAAAGTAGATTGTGTGTCATAATTTACGTTTACATTCAAACGTGTTCCTACTTTTCCTTGTAAACCAACGCTAATTCGCTGATCAAAATCAAAACTGGTGGTTTGTCTGTTTCTTGGAGAAAAAGAAGGATTATCTTGTTTTGTAAAACGAACTCCTAAATCAATTTCTACCGAACCCGTTGGCTTTACATCGATAGTATTACCTCCAAAAACAGTTTCAAAAAACTTAGAATTCACATAATATCTTGGTAATAAATCTTTCTTGGCTTCTTCTGAACCTGCCTTCTTGCCGTCCATAGCAGCAGATTTCTCTTGATAATACTTTCGCATTTGCTCACGCAAAACAAGCTCTTGGTATTGTTTTGGTGTAAGTATCATCGGATAATTTATGTTAAATCCGTCAACAGAACTGGTATAAATATAACGATCAGAAGCTGCATCATAAGTATATTTATCTAAAATACTCACTGGATTAGGCATATTTAACTTACCTAAATCAACACCCGTTTTGACAGTATCTTGTGCTTCTTCATCTACTTGTGCTTGTAGCGAAAAAGAAAAGAGCATACATAATAATGCAAGACTATATTGTAATTTATTAATTGCTTTTATGTTGATATTTTTCAAGTTTTATAAATTTTTTAAAGCTTGTTTTATTAAGTTTTCTACAGAGGCATTTGGGGTTTCTCTAATAATTTTATCAATGACTTTTTCGGCAGCTTTTCTAGCAAAACCTAAAACTTCTAAAGCAGATAACGCTTCATCTTTATTTGTATTGCTTTCAATGACCGAAACTTCATCTAAATTGTACACTTTTAACACTTTTTCTTTTAAATCTAAGATAATTCGTTGGGCTGTTTTAGCTCCAATTCCTTTCATCGATTGCATCGTTCCCACATCATTTGAAGCAATTGCCTGAATAATTTGACTAGGCGCCAATGAAGACAACATAGTTCTTGCAGTACTAGCACCAACTCCAGAAACCGAAAGTAATAATTTAAACAATTCACGTTCTTGCTTTTCTACAAATCCATACAAAGTATGTGCATCTTCTTTGATTTGTAAAAAAGTGAATAATTTTAAACTTTCAGAATCGGGTAATAATGAATAAGTGTGTAATGAAATATTGATATGATAGCCCACGCCATTACAGTCAATAATGACTTCGGTAGGCGTTTTTTCAACTAATCTTCCTTGAATGTGCGCTATCATACTTTGTATTATTTGTTAAGCTTTCTTCCTTTTTCTTGAGCATCTACAACAGCTACTGCTGCCATATTTACCATTTCTTCCACACTTGCACCTAATTGAAATACGTGAACTGGCTTGTCTAATCCTAAAATAATAGGACCAATAGATTCTGCCTTATTCAACTCTTTCAATAATTTGTAAGTAATATTTGCTGAATCTAAGTTAGGAAAAATAAGTGTATTAACTTTTTTATTTACCAATTTTGAAAATGGAAACTTACTTTTTAGCATATCCGAATTCAATGCAAAGTCAGTTTGAATCTCTCCATCCACAATTAAATCAGGGAAATTTTCGTGTAAATACGCCACAGCTTGACTCACTTTGCTTGGTCCTTCGTTATGAGACGAACCAAAATTTGAATACGAAACCATAGCAATTACAGGCTCCATTCCAAACATTCTTACGGTTTTAGCTGTCATTAAAGCAATTCTAGCTAAATCATCAGCAGAAGGGTTTGGATTAATCGCTGTATCCGATAAGAAAATTGGACCTCTTGCGGTCATCATCATATTGGTTGTAGCAATTTTAGAAACGCCAGGTGCTTTATCAATTAGCTGAATAACTGGCTTAATCGTTGAAGGATAACTTCTTGAATACCCAGTTACCAAAGCATCAGCTTCTCCAGTATTTACCATCATTAAACCAAAATAGTTACGCTCACGCATCCATTTTTCAGCATCTAATAAGGTAATTCCTTTGCGTTTTCTGGTTTCCCAAAAATGCTTCGCATATTCTAATCTTTTAGCTTCAGATTCTTTAGTTTTTGGGTCAAAAACCGGCACTTCAGTATCGAAACCAATTTCTTCTTTTAATTCTTTTATAATTTCTTGGTTTCCTAATAAAATTGGGAATCCAATACCTTCCTCATGTACAATTTGTGCTGCTTTCAACACATCAATTTGATCCGCTTCTGCGAAAATGATACGTTTAGGATTTGTTCTTGCTCTATTGGTTAACAAACGAATCATTTTGTTATCAGAACCCATTCGTTCTAACAATTCGTCTTTATATTTTTCCCAATCAGTAATTGGAGCCGTCGCCACACCTGATTCCATTGCTGCTTTTGCAACTGCTGGTGGTACTTCGGCAATTAATCTTGGGTCAAATGGTTTTGGTATAATATAATCGCGGCCAAACGTTAATTTGGTTTCGCCATAGGCAATATTTACTTGTTCAGGAACTGATGCTTTTGCCAAATTAGCTAAGGCAACAACAGCAGCTTTCTTCATTTCCTCATTGATTTTAGTCGCTCTAACGTCTAATGCGCCTCTAAAAATAAATGGGAAACCAAGCACATTATTTACCTGATTAGGATGATCAGAACGGCCAGTTGCCATAATGATATCTTTTCTGGTAGCAATTGCTAAATTATAATTGATTTCAGGAGTTGGATTTGCCATCGCAAAAACGATAGGATTATCTGCCATTCCTAACAACATTTCTGGCGTAACGATATCTCCAGATGACAATCCGATGAACACATCGGCACCTTTCATAGCGTGTGCTAAATCATCGTAATGTTTATCTGTTGCGTACACACGTTGCATATCTGAAACTCTTGGATCGTCTTTTCGTAAAGCCCCTTTACTGTTAAACATCACTACGTTTTCAGGTTTCACACCAAAAGAAACATATAAATTAGCACAAGCAATAGCAGCAGAACCTGCTCCAGAAATGACCATTTTCACTTCTTCCATTTTCTTACCAGCTAACTCTACTGCGTTCAATAAAGCGGCTGATGAAATAATAGCAGTACCGTGTTGGTCATCGTGCATTACTGGAATGTTTAATTCCTCTACCAAACGTCTTTCAATTTCGAAAGATTCTGGTGCTTTGATGTCTTCTAGGTTAATTCCTCCGAAAGTTGGAGAAATATTTTTTACCGTTGCAATGAATTCTTCAATGTCTTTTGTTCCAACTTCAATATCAAAAACATCAATATCAGCGAAGATTTTGAACAATAAACCTTTACCTTCCATTACAGGTTTTGAAGCCTCTGGACCAATATCTCCTAAACCTAAAACTGCGGTTCCGTTTGATATTACAGCTACTAAATTTCCTTTTGCGGTATATTTATAAACGTTATTAACGTCTTTTTCAATTTCTAAACAAGGTTCTGCTACTCCTGGAGAATAAGCCAAAGCTAAATCTCTTTGCGTTGCATATTTTTTTGTGGGAACTACCTGAATTTTACCAGGTGTAGGTTTTGCGTGATATAATAAGGCTTCTCTACGTTTACTATCTTTATGCATGGTTTTTTATTTTACTAACTTACAAATATAAGGGTATACGTATAAAATGAGAAATTATTTTGGCATTCTTTTGAAAAAATAAATGGATTATCACATTTTAAATCAATGACAATTCAAAAAAACAAATTATAAAATTGATTCATCTATTCCTTAACATATTGATAGGCATCAGGAATAATTAACGATGTTTTCAATTGAATATTTTTACACTTATTTTCTTCGTACCATTTTATCCATTGTTCTCTATCTCTTTTATAGACTACAAAAGGATAAGTTCTTGAATAATTCATAATACTATTAACTGAAACTGGTGCATAATTTGAAATAAAAATAACAGATTCTCTAAATTTTACATCTTGTGAAATAGTTATGCTTTTATCAATATTTTCTATATGGTAAAAAAACAATTCTTTAAAATTCAAATTTTCGTCACAATCATTTTTAAGTGATGAATTAGATTTACACGAAAATATTAGTAAAGAAATAATTAACAAAAATCTATTAAAACTATTATTCATACAAATATTAAAACATCTATTTTTTAAACAAACCCTTAACCTTCTTAAACCCCGTCATCAACAAAACTGTTACTAATCCAAATGCGATTCCAACGCCAAATTCAGCTATTGTTGATGGAATACTATGTGGAATTAAATGATGAATATATTCGATATTATGAAGAAAAATACCTCCTGAAACTAAGATAAGTGCGATAGTTCCTACGACAGCAAGGAATTTAATAACCAATGGCAAGGCTTTGATTAAAACACCACCTAAAGAAGACAAAAATCCTTTATCGTTGCCTTTTCGCATTAAATAAAATCCAGCATCGTCCATTCTTACAATTAAAGCTACGATGCCGTAAACTCCAACAGTAGCAATAATAGCTACTAAAGTCACGCTTATAATTTGTGTTATTAATTCGTGTTGTTCTTCCATTGCTGTTCCTAAAGCGATGATGACAATTTCAAGTGAAAGAATAAAATCGGTTTTGATTGCCGAACTTACTTTTGCTTTTTCAGAATTTTCGTTATCTTCATCAAGCTTACTTTCTTTGATAACTTCTTCGCCTTTTTTAGCACGATGAAAAATGTATTCAATTATTTTCTCCACACCTTCGTAGGCTAAGTAAACTCCTCCAATGATTAAAGCGGCTTTAATGGCTGGCGGATACAACCAATTCAAAACAAAAACAACCGGCAGAATAATCAATTTATTGATAAACGAGCCTTTTGTAATCGCCCACAGCACTGGAATTTCTCTAGAAGCTAAAAATCCAGTTGCTTTTTCTGCATTAACTGCTAAGTCGTCTCCTAAAATTCCTGCTGTTTTTTTTGTTGCTAATTTACTAGTCATTGCTACATCGTCCATCAATGCAGCGATATCGTCTAAGATTGCGAAAAATCCTGATGCCATAATTTTAAATTTTCTTTTTAATAACCCTCAAAGCTACGTCAAAGTTTTCTTTTGGAAAATATTTTTTATCTGAAAAACGCTATACCATTTTATTTCTTCAAGAAATTGATATTACGAAGTAAGCCCTCATATTTGGTTCGTTTTACTGCTGAATTTTTAAATACTTTCTGAAAAGTATCCACCGTAATTTCTTCCCAATCCGATTTTGAGAAATTTAAAATATCCGAATTCGCTTGAAAAAGTGGTTCATTATGCGTTTTTGAAAATCGATTCCACGGGCAAACATCTTGGCAAACATCACAACCAAACATCCAATCATCGAATCTACCTTTCATTTCTTGTGGTAAATTATCTTTCAATTCAATGGTGAAATACGAAATACATTTGCTTCCATCCACAACATAAGGTGCAACAATAGCTTCCGTCGGACAAGCATCTAAACAAGCAGTGCAAGAACCACAATGATCGGTTGTTGGCACATCGTAATCTAATTCCAAATCAATAATTAATTCGGCAATAAAATAAAACGAACCGACTTTTTGGGTGATAAGATTACTATTTTTCCCAACCCAGCCCAAGCCGCTTTTTGCCGCCCAAGCTTTATCTAAAACCGGCGCTGAATCTACAAAAGCTCTGCCTGAAACTTCTCCTATTTCTGTTTGAATGAAATGTAATAATTCCTTTAACTTCTCCTTTATGACGTTATGATAATCTTGTCCGTAAGCGTATTTTGAGATTTTATACGAATCTTGATTTTGAAGTTCGGAAGGATAATAATTCAATAATAACGAAATCACACTTTTAGCATCATCAACCAAAAGCGTTGGATTCAAACGTTTGTCAAAATGGTTTTCCATGTAACTCATTTGACCGTTCATTTGGTTGTTCAACCAATTTTCTAAACGAGGCGCTTCTTCTTCAAGAAAACCAACTTTGGAAATACCGCAAGACAAAAAGCCGAGTCTTTTGGATTCGGCTTTTATCAACTGTGTGTATTTTTCTTTATTGTTTATCAAACTAAAATAAACCTCCTTGAATATTATTTTTAATTTTCCCTAAATGCTTATAGGCTTTTTCGGTTACTTCTCTTCCGCGAGGTGTTCTCATGATAAAGCCTTCTTGAATTAAGAAAGGTTCGTACACTTCTTCAATGGTTTCACCACTTTCGGAAACAGCGGTTGCCAAGGTTGACAAACCAACAGGTCCGCCTTTGAATTTTTCGATTATGGTCAATAAAATTTTATTATCCATTTCGTCTAAACCGTGTGCATCTACATTAAGTGCTTTTAGTGCGAATTTTGCAATTTCAATATCGATTTTTCCGTTTCCTTTAATTTGGGCAAAATCTCTAACACGACGTAATAAAGCATTTGCAATACGTGGAGTTCCTCTACTTCTACCAGCAATTTCTATTGCTGCTTCCATCGTAATTGGCATCTTTAAAATAGATGAACTACGTTGGACAATGGTGGTTAATAATTCGGTGTTGTAATATTGTAATCTACTTTGAATTCCGAAACGAGCACGCATTGGTGCTGTTAATAATCCTGAACGAGTGGTAGCACCAACTAAAGTAAACGGATTCAAATTTATTTGAACCGTTCTTGCATTTGGACCCGATTCAATCATGATGTCAATCTTGAAATCTTCCATTGCAGAATACAAATATTCTTCAACAATAGGGCTTAAACGGTGAATTTCATCAATAAACAAAACGTCTCTTTCTTCCAAATTGGTCAATAATCCAGCTAAATCACCTGGTTTATCTAGTACAGGTCCTGAAGTGATTTTGATTCCTACTCCTAATTCGTTTGCCAAGATGTTTGCCAAAGTCGTTTTCCCTAAACCAGGAGGTCCATGAAACAAAGTATGATCTAAGGCTTCTTTTCGCAAATTGGCTGCTTGTACAAAAACAATTAGATTTTCTAGCACTTGATCTTGTCCAGCAAAATCATCAAAACTAAGTGGGCGCAATGCCTTTTCGATATCAATATCTTGCGGAGAATAGGATTCTTTATTGGGATTCAAATTATCGTTCATAAAAGCAAAGATAAGTAAAGTTATAAAACAAAAACCTCTCCGATTGGAGAGGTTTGTATATTGTGGAAAAAATCTTAGTGATGTAAAACTTCTTCTCCTTCTTTCATTGGTGTGATTTGCGTAACGAAGTCTTCATCATGACCTGGTTTACTGTAATCATAAGGCCATCTGTGTACTTCAGGGATTTCTCCAGGCCAGTTTCCGTGAATATGTTCCACTGGTGTAGTCCATTCTAAAGTATTAGATCTCCATGGGTTTTGAGTTGCTTTCTTACCATAGAAAATACTATAGAAGAAGTTCCAGAAGAAAACGATTTGGAATGCAGCTCCAACGATAGCAAAAATTGTAATTAAAACATTTACATCAGCTAATTCATCAAATAATGGGAAAGCAGAGTTTGTGTAGTAACGTCTTGGTAAACCAGCCATTCCAATAAAGTGCATTGGGAAGAAAACTCCGTAAGCACAAACAGCAGTTACCCAGAAGTGAACGTAACCTAAGTTTTTGTTCATCATTCTACCAAACATTTTAGGGAACCAGTGGTAAACACCAGCAAAGAATCCGTAAAGTGCAGAGATACCCATTACTAAGTGGAAGTGAGCTACTACGAAATATGTATCGTGAACGTTAATATCTAAAGTTGAATCTCCAAGAATAATACCTGTTAAACCTCCAGTGATGAAAGTAGATACTAATCCGATAGAGAATAACATTGCAGGATTTAATTGTAAGTTACCTTTCCAAAGTGTTGTAATGTAGTTAAACGCTTTTACAGCAGATGGAATTGCAATTAATAATGTTGTAAAGGTAAATACTGAACCTAAGAAAGGATTCATACCAGAAATAAACATGTGGTGACCCCAAACAATAGTTGATAAGAATGCAATTGCTAAGATAGAAGCAATCATCGCACGGTAACCAAAAATTGGTTTTCTAGAGTTTGTAGCAATAATTTCAGAAGTAATACCTAAAGCTGGTAATAATACGATGTAAACTTCAGGGTGACCTAAGAACCAGAATAAGTGCTCGAATAATACTGGAGAACCACCTTGGTAATGTAAAACTTCACCTTGAATGAAAATATCTGATAAGAAGAATGATGTTCCAAAACTTCTATCGAAAATTAATAATAAAGCCGCAGAAAATAATACTGGGAAAGATACGATACCAATAATAGCTGTTACGAAGAAAGCCCATACTGTTAAAGGCAATCTTGTCATAGTCATCCCTTTAGTTCTTAAGTTGATAACTGTAACTACGTAATTCAAAGATCCCATTAATGAAGATGCAATGAAAATAGCCATAGAAGCCAACCATAAAGTCATACCTAAACCTGATCCAGGTATAGCTTGTGGTAATGCACTTAAAGGAGGATAAATTGTCCAACCTGCAGATGCTGGTCCAGATTCTACGAATAAAGAAGCAATCATAATAACACAAGAAATGAAGAACATCCAGAAAGAAAGCATGTTCATAAATCCTGAAGCCATATCACGTGCTCCAATTTGCAATGGAATTAACAAGTTACTAAATGTACCACTCAAACCAGCGGTAAGTACAAAGAATACCATGATTGTTCCGTGAATAGTTACCAAAGCAAGGTAAATATCATTACGCATTACTCCATCTGGTGCGAAATTATCTCCTAAGAATACTTTGAAAATTTCGAAAGATTCTTCAGGCCATGCAATTTGCATACGGAAGAATAAAGATAAAACAACTCCAACAATACCCATCAATAAACCTGAAATAAGGTATTGCTTCGCTATCATTTTGTGATCCAAACTAAAAATATATTTAGTTATGAAAGTTTCTTTATGATGACCGTGATCGTGTGACATACTAATTCTATTATATTTAATATAAAATAACTTATTTAATAACTTGTGCTACAACTTTAGTTGAATCAACCGCTACAGCAGGAGTTGCAACTGGTGCTTCTACAGGAGCAGGAGCATTAGCTTCTTTCCACTGTTGTGCTAATGTAGGCTTTTCAGCTAACCATGCTTTGAAATCAGCAGGAGTATCTACAACAATTTTCATTTGCATATTGTAGTGAGATGCACCACAAATTTTATTACATAATAATAAATAATCAAATGTGTAAGGGTCTAAAGCTACACCACCTTCAGCAACAATTTTCTTGCTGTTTTTGGTTCTGATTTTGTTGATTTTATCCACTTTAGCAATAATTGCTTCATCATTTCTCATGTCAGCAGTTGTAACTGTTGGAGTAAATGAAAATTGTGTAATCATACCAGGAACACAGTTCATTTGCGCTCTAAAATGAGGCATATAAGCTGAGTGTAAAACGTCTTGAGAACGCATTTTGAAAATTACTCTTTTTCCTTTTGGAATATGTAATTCTGTAACTACTTTATCATCTTGAGCAGCTGGGTCAGCTAAATCAACTCCTAAAGTGTTGATACCTTCAATTAATCTTACGTTTGCTTTACCTAATGTTTTATCATCACCAGCGTAACGTGCTTCCCAACCAAATTGTTTAGCATATAATTCGATAACAATTGCATCTTGTTCGTCTTCTTTGTCAACAAACATAATGTCGTTCCAAGTATATAAACCATACATAATTAAACCTGCTAAAACGATAACTGGAATAATTGTCCAAATAGCTTCTAACTTGTTATTATCTGCAAAGTATAATGCTTTTTGACCTTCTTTACCTCTATATTTAAAAGCAAAGTAGTGTAATAAGAACTGAGTAATAGTTTGAACGAAGAAAATCAAAGCCATAGAAATAGCCATTAAATTATCAACTTCAACACCATGCTCAGAAGCAGGAGTACCTAATACTAAATCTCCCCAAGCATATAATGAATAAATAGTGAATACATAAATGAAACCAACAAAGGCAAACATTAAGTAACCATTAACACTATTATCTTTGTCATTAGCAATTTCGTCATTATCTGAAGAACCGCCAATTTGGGTTAAATCAAAAATTTTAGTTAATTGCCAAACTGCAATACCGACTAGAACTAAAATTATAAATACCAAGAAACTTGTCATTTTTATTTCTTTTTAACTATTAATAATGAAAATGTTTACTTTCCTCAATGAAAGGATTTCCTTTTGGAACTAATGGAGCCTTAGTTAAAGCTGTAAATACAACGAAGATAAATAAACCTAAGAAGAACATTAAAGCTCCAATTTCAGGAATACCAATAAACCATTGATCACCAACTGTTGCAGGCATAATCATATTGAAGAAATCAATATAATGTCCAAATAATATTACGATACCTGCCATAACTACAATCCAAGTTAAACGTTTGAAATCTGTATTGATTAAGATTAACAATGGAAAAATGAAGTTTAAAGCTAACATTCCGAAGAAAGGTAATTTGTAGTGTTCAATACGAGTTACGAAATAAGTAACCTCTTCTGGGATATTTGAATACCAAATCAACATAAATTGAGAGAACCATAAATATGTCCAGAAAATACTGATACCAAACATAAATTTAGCTAAATCGTGAATGTGACTTGTATTAACATGCTCTAAATATCCTTTAGATTTTAAGTATAAAGTAATCATTGCAATTACAGTAATTCCACTTACAAAGAAACTTGCAAATACATACCATCCAAATAAAGTACTGTACCAGTGTGGGTCAACAGACATAATCCAATCCCAAGACATAATAGACTCAGAAACGATAAAGAATACTAGGAAAAATGCTGCTAATTTGAAGTTTTTCTTGTAAGGTGCATTATCTTCAGCACTATCTTGTGCTAATGAATTTTGTCTGAATTTGAAACGAACAAAATTCCATACTACTAAAATAATAGCTGCAGTTGCTAAAAATCTCCCAACACTTAACCAACCTTTTTTAAGGAATATAAGTTTGTCAAATTTAACCGATTCTGGGTTAACAACTTCAGGATCCATCCATACGAATAAATGATTGTGTCCCCAATGCATTCCAGCTGCAACTAACAATACGAAGAAAATAATAGAACCTGGTAATAAATAAGCTGTAATACCTTCCATTACTCTAAATAAGATTGGAGACCAACCTGCTTGAGCTGCATATTGAATAGCATAAAAAGCTAAAACTCCAACTGAGATTAACATAAAGAAGATACAAGCCACGTACAAAGCAGCCCATGGCTTGTTTTGTAATTGGTGTAAAACATGTTCTAAATGTTCTTTATGATCATCGTGAGAATGAGCGTCAGCTTTAGCATGAGCATCGTGATTGTCTGCATGAGCAGGAGCTTCAGCAACAGCTACAACAGCAGTAGTATCTTCTGCATGTGCAGTAGAATCAACTGAAGTAGTATGAGCTTCAACATGTGTTGAATCTGCAGCATGAGCCTCAGCAACTTTTACAGTATCAGCTACAACATGAGTATCTGCAACATGTGGAGCAACTTTCTCTACATGAGCAGCTTCATGACCATGATGACTATCTGCTAATAATTTTTCTACATCCTCAATTGTTTTAGGAGCGGCCATGAAACCAATTCCAATACCAATTGCACCTAAAATCATTAGGACGAATGAAAAAGTTTTTAATTTACTTGAAAACGTGTACATATCTATTATTTTCAAAAAGTTTTACTATTATAATCCAGCTTTTAATTTTAAAACGTAGTCTGCAACTACCCAACGCTCTTCTTGAGACAATTGATTAGCATGAGAACCCATAGAGTTTAATCCATAAGTAACTACGTGAAAAATACTTCCGTCTGTAATTTCTCTATCTTTATAACTTGGTACTCCAAGGAATTTTTCTTTAACCACTAAATTTCCTTTTCCATCACCTTTATCACCATGGCAAATTGCACAATAAACAGTGTATAATTCTTTAGCTTTATCTGGATTGATTGCTGTAGAATCTAATGGAGATTTTAAAGTTGCTTTAGCTAAAGCATAACCTTCTGGTGTATTTGGAATTTCGTAAGGAACAAAACCTCTTTTAATTGATCCCTTTGCAGGTATTTGAGCTTCAACTCCACCTTTAAATACATTATGTTCTGAATATGTTTCATAAGAAACCGCTTCATACATATTTGGCATGAACTGATAGTTAGGTTTTGCTTTATCGAAACATGAAGTTGCCATGAAAGACAAACCTACTACTGCTACTATTTTATATAAACTTTTCATAACTATCTATTAATGCTTTTCTACAACTTTAACTTCAACTGCTCCAGTGCTTGTAAAGAAAGAAACTAATTCTTCTTCGTTACCGTGAATACCAACCTCCATTAAGAAATGGTCATCTGTAGTTCTTACATCTGGATTTTCTGCTTGTTTAAAAGGCCATAATTTACTTCTCATATAAAAGGTAATTACCATTAAGTGAGCTGCAAAGAAAACCGTTAATTCGAACATAATTGGAACGAAAGCTGGCATGTTATCAATATAACTAAAACTTGGTTTTCCTCCAATATCTTGTGGCCAATCTTGAATCATAATAAAATTCATCAATGCCGTTGCAACAGATAAACCAACAATTCCATAAATAAAAGCACAAATAGCAATTCTTGTTGGAGCTAATCCCATTGCTTTGTCCAATCCGTGAACTGGAAAAGGCGTATAAACTTCTTCGATATGATGATGAGCTGCTCTAGTTTGTTTTACAGCATCCATTAAAACATCATCATCATTATATATAGCGTGTATTACTTTATTACTCATGATATTAATGATTATCTGAATGATTATGACCGTGTTGTTCTCTTTCTCTCTTGTAATTATCTCCAGAACCTTTTAAGATTGTTTTAACCTCTGCCTGAGCAATTACAGGGAAACTTCTAGAATATAATAAGAATAATACAAAGAAGAATCCGATAGTCCCAATATAAATACCAGCATCAACAAAAGTTGGTTGGAACATTGTCCATGAAGATGGTAAATAATCTCTGTGTAATGAAGTTACGATAATTACGAAACGCTCAAACCACATACCTACGTTTACTACGATAGAGATAATGAATGACGCCATAATATTGGTTCTAATTTTCTTAGACCACATAACTTGAGGAGAAATTACGTTACAAGTCATCATTAACCAGTATGACCACCAGTAAGGACCAGTTGCTCTGTTTAAGAATGCATATTGTTCATACTCAACTCCAGAATACCAAGCTACGAATAACTCCGTAATATAAGCACAACCTACGATAGAACCTGTAATCATGATTACGATGTTCATTAATTCGATATGTTGTACTGTGATATAATCTTCTAAGTTAGATACTTTTCTCATGATAATAAGAAGCGTATTTACCATTGCGAATCCTGAGAAAATAGCTCCAGCAACGAAGTATGGAGGTAAGATTGTTGTATGCCATCCTGGAATTACAGAAGTAGCAAAGTCAAAGGATACAATAGTGTGTACAGAAAGTACAAGTGGAGTTGCTAAACCAGCTAATACAAGAGAAACCTCTTCAAAACGTTGCCAGTCTTTAGCTCTACCAGACCATCCAAAAGAAAGGATAGAATATACTCTTTTTGTAAAAGGAGTTACTGCTCTATCACGTAGCATAGCAAAGTCAGGTAATAAACCAGTCCACCAGAAAACTAATGATACTGATAAATACGTAGAAATTGCGAATACGTCCCATAATAATGGTGAGTTAAAGTTAACCCATAATGATCCGAATTGATTTGGAATTGGTAATACCCAGTAACCTAACCATGGACGACCCATGTGGATAATTGGGAATAAACCTGCTTGCATTACTGAGAAAATCGTCATTGCTTCTGCAGAACGGTTAATAGCCATTCTCCATTTTTGACGGAATAATAATAATACTGCAGAGATAAGAGTTCCGGCGTGACCGATACCTACCCACCAAACGAAATTGGTGATATCCCAAGCCCAACCTACTGTTTTATTTAATCCCCATGTTCCAATACCAGTGGTTACAGTATAAATCATACAACCTAATCCCCATAGGAAAGCGGCTAATGCGATTGAAAATACTGTCCACCATTGTTTGTTTGCTCTACCTTCTACAGGTCTAGCCACATCTACCGTTACATCGTGGTAAGATTTACTTCCTACTACTAAAGGTTTTCTAATGGGTGCTTCGTAATGAGACGACATAATCCTTTATATTGTTTCTATTAATTAATACTTATTTATCGTTTCTAACTTTCACGTGGTACATCACGTTTGGTTTTGTTCCGATGTGCTCTAATAAATGATACATTCTGTCAGATTCTACTAATTTAGCAACATCTGATTCAGCATCATTAATATCCCCAAATTTCATAGCGCCACTTGAACAAGCCGCAGAACAAGCAGTTTGGAATTCATCCTTACCTACAGCTCTACCTTCACGTTTTGCTTTTAATTTAACAGCTTGAGTCATTTGGATACACATTGAACATTTTTCCATAACTCCACGAGAACGTACATTTACATCTGGATTGATAACCATACGACCTAAATCATCATTCATATGATAATCGAACTCGCTGTTTTTGTTATATAAGAACCAGTTGAAACGTCTTACTTTATATGGACAGTTGTTAGCACAGTAACGAGTACCAACACATCTGTTGTATGCCATGTGGTTTTGACCTTCTCTACCATGAGATGTTGCAGCTACTGGACATACTGTCTCACAAGGAGCGTGATTACAGTGCTGACACATTACTGGTTGGAAAGCAATTTGAGGATTTTCTGAAGGATCTTCCATACTCGCGAAAGTACTGATAGAATTCATTAATCCACCTGCAGACTCTTTTAATTCAATATCACCAGCAAATGTTTCTTTAGAAGAATAATATCTATCGATACGTAACCAGTGCATATCTCTACTTCTTCTAATTTCATCTTTACCTACAACTGGTACGTTATTTTCAGCGTGACATGCGATAACACACGCTCCACAACCTGTACAAGCATTTAAGTCGATAGATAAATTAAAGTGGTGACCAACGCTTCTATCAAAAGAATCCCATAAGTCAACTTCTGTTGCAGCTGTTGGCTTGTGATCTAATGATACCATTGGAATTGGGTTCCAAATTTTAGCGTCTTTAGTATTGAAAACTTCTAATGTAGTTTCTTTGATAATATCACCTCTACCCATTAATGTTTTTTGTAACTGAACACAAGCAAATTCATGCTCACCGTTAGCAACAGTAATAGTAGCCGATTGATTTGAGTTTAAGTTAGCGTATAAAGCATAAGCATTAACACCTACTTGCATCTCTTCTTTTAAACCTAATTTTTTACCATATCCAAAAGCTAAACCTAAAGTTCCTTTTGCTTGACCTGGTTGAATAATTGCTGGAACATTCTCTAAAGTAGCATTTCCTACTTTAATTGTAACATAACTTCCGTTTAAACCTCCGTTAGCCACATTCCAGTTTTTAACACCAGCTGCTTCAGCATCTGCTTTTGAAATAGTTACATAGTTATCCCAAGATACTCTTGTAATAGGATCTGGGAATTCTTGTAACCATGGGTTGTTTGCTTGTTGACCATCTCCCATTCCAACTTTAGAATATAAAACTAAATCGAAGTTAGAAGATTTTGCTTGTGCTAAAGTAGAAGCAGAAGCGGCAGCATTGAAAGGAAGTGATTGTAACGCGAAAGAATCAGCTACAACAAAACCATCATGAACTGCTTGATTCCAAGATTTTCCAGCTAAAGATGTAGCAGCAAAACCTTTTAAGAAATCATAATAAGGAGTTGTATTATCTGTCCAAGTTAATAAAGCTTCTTGGAACTGTTTTGTATTGAATAATGGACGAATCGTTGGCTGAATAATGCTGTAATTACCTCTAGTAATTACAACATCTCCCCAAGACTCTAAATAATGTGGAGCCGCAGCAGCAATTGTAGTTAAAGTTGAAGTTTCATCTTCTTTCATAGAGAAAGAAACTGAAAGTTTAACTGATTTTAAAGCTGCAACGAAATCTTTTGAATTTGCTAAAGTATACGCTGGATTAACACCGTTCATAATTAACGTATGAACTTTTCCAGCTTTCATATCTGCTACTAATTGAGCAACAGCTTTTGCATCTCCTTTTCTTGTAAGAATAGCGCCATTTGGATTAAAAGCTTCTGATTGTAACGCTTGATTGATTGCAATTGCAACTAATTGAGCATCTACATCATCTAAACCAGTTACAAAAACACCTTTATTTCCAGCTGCTTTTAATTGGTTAGCCGCTTTTACAACAGCCTCTTCATATTTATCAATTTTTGATGTACTTACAGCACCACCAGTAACGATATTATAAATTTTAACTAACGCTTGTTTTTGAGCCGCAACATTCAATGGAATTCTAACATCTGCATTAGCACCCGCTAAAGACATATTAGCTTCAATTTGAATATGTTTAGACATCATTCCGTTTTTAGGAATACGACCTTGAGCATATCCTGCATCAAAACCTCCTCCTTGCCAATCTCCTAAGAAATCTGCACCAACAGAAACAATTATATTAGCTTTTGAAAAATCGTAATTAGCTAAAGCTCTAACACCGTAAACCGCTTGAAAAGCATCTAGAGCGTTTGATTCAGAAACCGCATCATAAACAACATGTTTAGTTGTTGGATATTTAGCAACTAAAGAAGCGATTAAAGCATCTGTTGAAGGACTTGCCATAGTGTTTGTTAACACCACTACATTTCCACCTTTTGCTTTAGCATCTTCTAAACTAGCTTTAACTTTAGTGTTTACGTCAGCCCAAGTTGCATCTTTACCAGCAATTTTAGGTTGTTTTAAACGTAAACTATCATATAATGAAAGAACAGAAGCGTGAACTCTTGCATTTGCTCCAGTTTTTGCTCCTTCTAAATTATTGTTCTCTACTTTAATAGGACGACCCTCACGAGTTTTGATTAAAATATTAGCAAAATCAAAACCATCAGCCATCGTTGTTGCATAATAATCAGCAACACCAGGAATAATTTCTTCTGGTTGAACTACGTAAGGAATTGACTTTACAACAGGACCTTCACAAGCTGCTAATGAAGCTGCAGCCGTGCTAAATCCAACATATTTTAAAAAGTCACGACGAGTAGTTGACGAAGCAGACAAAGATTCTTTATCTCCTAAAAACTGGTCAACCGGAATTGGTTCCACAAACTCGTTGTTTCTTAGCGTCTCAACAATAGAACTATTTTCGTTTAGTTCTTCAACACTTTTCCAGTATTTTTTGTTTGATGCCATTGTATAGTATATTAGCTTCTTAAATTATTTTATTAATAGTGACATTTACCACATTCTAAACCTCCCATTTGAGCCGCAGTTAACTGAGATACTCCGTATTTTTTAGAAAGTTCTTCATGGATTTTTTTGTAGTAAGCATTATCTTCTACTTTCACATTTGTTTCTCTGTGACAGTTGATACACCATCCCATTGTTAATGGAGCATGTTGTTTCATGATTTCCATTTCTTCAACTGGACCGTGACAAGTTTGACACTCAACTCCTGCAACAGTTACGTGTTGAGAGTGATTGAAATAAACGTGATCTGGTAAATTATGAATTCTAACCCATTTAACTGGTTTAGTTTTTCCTGTGTATTTTTGTAACGATTTATCCCATCCAACTGCATCGTATAATTTTGCAATTTCACCATCGTAAAATGCTTTTGAATGCTCTTCAGTTGCAGTAGTTTCAGCTACTTCACTGATGTTTTTGTGACAGTTCATACACACATTTAACGAAGGAATATTAGAATGCTTACCAACTCTTGCAGCTGAGTGACAGTATTTACAGTCAATTCCGTTTTCACCAGCATGAATTCTGTGTGAATAGTGAATTGGTTGCACTGGCTCATATCCTTGATCTACACCAATTTGCATCATCCATCCGTATGCAAAATAAGCAGAAACCAACAATAACAAGATTGCAGAAACTAATACTAAGAATTGATTTTTAGCATAAGCTTTAAAGATATTCATTATTGAACGATCTTTTTGAGCTACTTCTAATCCTTTAGCTCCAGCAATTTTAGTCAACATATTGTTCACCAAGAACAACATAACAACTAACATCATCATTACTAAAGAAAGCACTCCTAATATTACATTATTAGAAACACCAGAATCAGCAGTTGCCTCACCCGCTACAGGAGCACCAGGTACAACTGCAGGAGCAGCAGGAGCCGGCTCAGAAGTATAAGCTAAAATATTGTCAATATCTTCATTTGACAATTGTGGAAATGCAGTCATTGGAACTTTGTTGTTCTCTTCAAAAACTTTTACAGCTTGCGCATCTCCTGACTTGATTAATTCTCCACTATTCTTAATCCATTTGTACAACCATTCTTTGTCGTATTTAGCAGCAACGTCACGAAGTGCAGGACCCGTAGCTTTTGCGTCTAATTTATGACAAGCAGCACAATTGGTATTAAATAGCTCTTTACCTTTAGCTGTATCCTGAGAGAATGCTGATAAAGAAGTTACTAGCACGAATGCTAAACTGAAGAAAATCCTTGAAAACGATTTATGGTTACCCACCTTTTTCATATTTAAAATGATTATCGACTTAATTTGGTATACTTTTAGATATACCTTATCTAAAAACAACACGTTATTTTTTCAAAACTCCGACAAAAATACAATATTCGAACTATTATTAAAACCTTAATTTTATCTTAAAATGTAATTTATATTTGTTCTAAATAATTTTCAACCTTCCAAATATCATCTTAAATTGTATTTTTGTATTAAAATCATTTGTATATGAAAAACTTATCAAAACATAACTTATTGTACTTCTTTATTCTATCTTCATTTTTCTGTTTGTCGTCAAGGGCTCAGGACGGAAAAACAAATGTTTCGGTAGACCCAAAAATTGACCAATTGTTAAAAGAAAAAAGAAAACTAAATACCGGTTTATTTTTAAATGAAGCGTATAAAATTCAAATTTTTTATGGCAACAGCGAAGAATCAAAAAAGAAATTACAAGAGTTTAAAAGAGAATTTAAAGACTTAGATGGAACAATAATTTTTAACAGCCCTAACTATAAAGTATGGGTTGGCAACTTCAAAACAAGAATAGAAGTAGAACGTGCAATGGTAGATATTAAGAAAAAATACCCAACTGCGTTAATCATAAAACCATCTAATTAAAAATAGATAAAACAAAAAAGCCATTCAAATGAATGGCTTTTTTTATTGCTTATAATTGAATTATTTCAATTTTTTCTTCACTTCAACTTCGTGGAATCCTTCAATTAAATCGTACTCACGAATATCGTTGTAATTTTTAATCTGCATACCACAATCGTATCCTTTAGAAACTTCTTTAACATCGTCTTTGAAGCGTTTTAAAGTAGCTAATTCACCCGTGTAAATTACAACTCCTTCTCTAATTAAACGTATTTTAGAGTTTCTGAAAATTTTACCATCAGTAACCATACATCCAGCAATAGTTCCCACTTTAGAAACTTTAAAGATTTCTCTAATTTCTGCTGTACCTGTAATCTCTTCTTTCATTTCAGGAGACAACATTCCTTCCATTGCATCTTTTAAGTCATCAATTGCATCGTAAATAATTGAATAGTTACGGATATCGATTTCTTCTTTTTCTGCTAATTGTTTTGCATTTCCTTGAGGACGAACGTTAAATCCGATAATAATCGCATCAGAAGCAGAAGCTAACAATACGTCAGATTCAGTAATTGCTCCAACTCCTTTATGAATAATATTGATTTGAATTTCTTCGGTAGATAATTTAGAGAATGAATCCGATAATGCTTCAACAGAACCATCCACGTCTCCTTTAAGGATAATATTCAATTCTTTAAATTGTCCTAATGCAATACGACGACCGATTTCTGCAAGCGTAATGTGTTTTTGTGTACGAACCGATTGCTCACGTTGTAATTGTGTACGTTTTGAAGCGATTTGTTTTGCTTCTCTTTCGTCTTCGTAAACATTAAATTTATCACCCGCTGTTGGCGCACCATCTAAACCTAATACAGATACTGGAGTTGATGGACCCGCTTCTTTGATTTGGTGTCCTCTTTCATCAAACATAGCTCTAATTTTACCATGATTTTTTCCAGCTAACACATAATCTCCAATGCGAAGTGTTCCTGCTTGTACTAAAATAGTAGAAACATATCCTTTTCCTTTATCTAACTGAGCTTCAACAACTGTTCCTAGCGCAGGTTTTTTTGGATTTGCAGTAAGCTCTAAAACTTCTGCTTCCAATAATACTTTTTCTAATAATTCTGAAACTCCTGTTCCTTGTTTAGCCGAAATATCATGAGATTGGTATTTTCCACCCCAATCTTCTACTAATAAATTCATTCCTGCTAATTGCTCTTTAATTTTCTCTGGATTAGCCGCTGGCTTATCTACCTTATTAATGGCAAAAATCATAGGAACACCAGCCGCTTGCGCGTGACTGATTGCTTCTTTTGTTTGTGGCATGATATCATCATCCGCAGCAATTACGATAATAGCGATATCCGTAACTTGAGCTCCACGTGCACGCATCGCGGTAAACGCCTCGTGACCTGGTGTATCTAAGAATGTGATTTTTTCGCCATTTTCTAAAATTACTCCGTATGCTCCAATGTGCTGTGTAATTCCTCCAGACTCACCCGCAATAACATTTGCTTTACGAATATAATCTAATAAAGAGGTTTTACCGTGGTCAACGTGACCCATTACAGTAACAATTGGTGCTCTATGAACTAAATCCTCTGGATTATCTTGAATAACTTCAGCAGCTTCTTCAATATCAGTTGTAATGAATTCAACTTCAAATCCGAACTCATCAGCTACAATAGATAATGTTTCAGCATCTAAACGTTGGTTCATCGTAACCATGATTCCAAGCGACATACATGTTCCGATTACTTTTGTAATAGGCACATCCATTAAAGATGCAATTTCACCTACGGTAACAAATTCTGTTACTTTTAATGTTTTGCTTCCTTCTTCTTGTGCTTGCAATTCATCATCAACACGTTGACGGTGAGAATCTCTTTTATCTCTACGGTATTTTGCCGATTTAGATTTATTACCTTTTCCTTGTAATCTTTCAAGAGTTTCTTTAATTTGGTTTTTAACGTCTTCTTCAGAAGGCTCTACCTTTTGAATAATTGGTTTTTTACCTTTATTAAATCCACCTCCAGCTGCACCACCTTTAACAAACTCTTTCTTAGGTCCGCCAGCGTTATTGTTTGCTCCAGGAGCTCCAGGTCCGCCCGGCTTGATAATACGTTTACGTTTGTTTTTGTTGTTATTATTAGCCGCATTTGCTCCACCAGCATTTGGTGCTTGAGGAGTTCCTGGCTTTTTAATATCTCTTTTAGGTTCTTCTTTTTTCTTTTTAGGTTTTTCAAATTGAGATAAATCAATTTTTTGACCTGTAAAAGTAGCACCTGACAACTTTTGGTATTGCGTTTCTATTTTTTCATCTACTGCTTCATCAGATGTAGTTTCTGCTTTCGCTTCAACTTCTTTAGTTGCCTTAACAACCTCTTCTTTTTTAGCAACAGGCGCTTCTTCCTTTATCTCTGTTTTAACTGGCTCTGAAGTTTTTTCAATAACTGGTTTCACTTCTGCAACCACAGGCTTTTCTTCCGTTTTAACAACAGGTTTTTCTTCAGAAACTGGTTTTTCAGACTTAACTTCTTGTTTTTTAGGATCTAAATCGATTTTACCAACTGCTTTTGGAGCAGACAAAACTGCTTTAGCTTTGATAATCTCTTGTCTTTGACGCTCTTCTTCCTGCAAACGCTTTGCTTCTTGTTCTTTTTCCAGTTCGCGTTTTAGCGCCTCTTTCTCTTTTCTTTTTTCTTCACTCACTTCAAGAGAGGCAACCTTATTCCCTTTGTCAGCAGAAAATTGACCGCATAAGACTTTGTATTCCTCTTGTGATATTTTAGCATTTGGACTTGACTCAATTTCATGACCCTTTTCTTTAAGAAAATCCACAGCTCTATCAAGAGAAATATTTAACTCCCTTAAAATTTTGTTTATTCTTATTACTCTTTCTTCAGACATATAACCTTTTTAAAATTCTTTGTATTGTTGTGTTGTTTGGTTAAAGAATTATCCTTCTAATTCCTCTTTTAATATATTGATTACATCTAAAATAGTCTCCTCTTCAAGATCTGTTCTTCTTACCAAGTCAGCAACATCTTGATTTAATACGCTTCTAGCTGTATCTAAACCGATTTTTTCAAATTCTTCAATTACCCACGCTTCGATTTCATCAGAGAATTCTCTTAATTCTACGTCATCTTCTTCTTGAGCAATGCCTTCTCTAATAACATCAATTTCGTAACCTGTTAATAAACTAGCTAATTTAATATTATTTCCGCCTCTACCAATAGCTTTAGAAACTTCTTCAATTTTTAAGAACACTTCTGCCGTTTTAGCTTCTTCGTTAATTTTAACGGTTGAAACTTTTGCTGGACTTAAAGCTCTTGTAATATATAATTGAGCGTTAGCTGTATAATTAATTACGTCGATATTTTCGTTTCCTAATTCACGAACAATTCCATGAATACGAGAACCTTTCATACCAACACAAGCTCCAACAGGGTCAATTCTATCATCATAAGAATCTACCGCTACTTTTGCCTTTTCACCAGGAATACGAACTACTTTTTTGATAGTAATTAAACCATCAAATACTTCAGGAATTTCTTGTTCGAATAATTTCTCAAGGAATTCTGGAGCAGTTCTTGACATGATGATTTGTGGTTTATTACCTTTCAATTCAACATTTTCAATAACACCTCTTACGTTATCTCCTTTTTTGAAATAATCATTTGGAATTTGTTTTTCTTTTGGTAAAACAATTTCATTTCCTTCATCATCCATCAAAATTACAGCTTTTGGACGAACATGGTGCACTTCCGCTGTATAAATATCGCCAATTAAATCTTTAAATTGTTTGTAAAGATTTGTATTATCGTGTTCATGAATCTTAGAAATCAAGTTTTGACGTAGTGCCAAAATAGCTCTTCTTCCTAATTGAATTAATTTTACTTCTTCAGAAACGTCTTCACCTACTTCAAAATCAGGCTCAATTCTTCTTGCTTCAGATAAAGAAATCTCAGAATTTTCATCTTCTACTTCACCGTCTTCTACTACTACACGATTTCTCCAAATCTCCATATCTCCTTTATCAGGATTAATGATAATGTCGAAATTATCGTCTGAACCGTATTTCTTTTTCAATGCATTTCTAAACACATCTTCTAAAATTGCCATTAGTGTAACTCTATCAATGAGTTTGTCGTCTTTAAATTCTGAAAACGATTCGATTAATGCAATATTCTCCATGTCAACTCTTTATTTTAAAATGATATTATAACAATTGCTTCTTTTATATTCTCGTAGGGAATTTCTAGTTTTTTATCTACTGTTTCTTTCCCTTTACCAATCTTTTTAGGCTCGCGTGCCTGCCACTCTAAGGTTATTTTTTCATCATCAGCCATTGTTAATTTAGCTTCAATTTCTTCCGATGAAATAGTTTTAACTTTTAGAGTTCTGCCTATATTTTTCTTGTATTGTCTTACTAATTTTAACGGACTTGAAACACCTGCCGAAGCCACTTCTAATGAAAAATCTTGCTCTTCTCTGTCTAAATTATTCTCAACTGCTCTACTTACGTCGATACAATCTTGCAAATTTACACCTGAATCGCCATCTAAAATTACACTAATTTTATTAGCTTCATTGATAGACAAATCAATCAAAAAAAGATGCTCACGTTCCGCCAATGCCGCATCCAATACTTCCTGAACTTTACTTTTAAATGTCATATTTTTATAAAAAGAGGCACGCTGTGCGTGCCTCATAATCCTTTGTCCTTTAATAACGTTGCAAATATACAAATTTTTTTGAATTAAAAAAAACATTGTCAGTTTGGATATTTTTTGTACTTTTATAGTGTAATTCACTTTACACCATTAAAATAACCTAAAACAAACTTATGAAACGAATTTTAGTACCAACCGATTTTTCAAAACACGCCGAATACGCATTAAAAGTAGCAGCTCAAATAGCAAAAAAAAATGACGGTGAAATCTTTTTAGTTCACATGTTAGAATTACCAACATCTGGAAATGACGCTCTTTCAAGAGCACACGATATCCCGGAATTAATGTTCTTTAAGAACGCTGCTGTAGCAAAATTAGACGAATTAATGGACGCTGCCTATTTAGACGGTGTTAAAATTTCAAGAATTATTCAATTTGAAATGGCTTTCGAAGGCATCATTAAAAACGGAGAAGCTCACAATGCTGATTTAATAGTTATGGGTTCTCACGGAGCTAATGGTTTTCAAGAAATGTTCATTGGTTCTAACACAGAAAAAGTAGTAAGAAACTCTAATGTTCCCGTGTTAGTAATTAAACGCGAAGAAGATACTTTCAGTGCTTCTAAATTTGTATTCGCTTCTGATTTTTCAGACGAAATCAAAAAACCATTTGAAAAAGTAGTTGAATTTGTTAATAAATTTGGTTCTCACCTTTATTTAGCAAACATCAATACTCCAAATAACTTTAAATCTACTAAAGTAGCTCAAAAACAAATGGACGAGTTTATTGCCAACTTTAAAATTGACAACTATTCTACTCATATTTACAATGATGTAAATGTAGAAAAAGGAATCTTACATTTCGCAAAAAGCATCGATGCTGATATTATCGGAATGAGCACACACGGAAGAAAAGGTTTATCTCACTTCTTTAACGGAAGTATTAGCGAAGATTTAGTAAACCACGCTAAAAGACCAGTTATTACATTTAAAATCTAATTTTTGAGATTTATATTGATAAAAAAAGACCGCAATTGCGGTCTTTTTTTATGTTAACCCATGATAGATTAGACACTTATAAAAATAAAAAAACTCCACTTATTTCTAAGTGGAGTTTTGTTGGCCCACAAGGACTCGAACCTTGAATGACGGTACCAAAAACCGGAGTGTTACCATTACACCATGGGCCAATACCTAACAACCTTTTCGATTGCGAGTGCAAATGTAATGCATATTTTTTATTCTGCAAATTTTTCTAAAAAAAATATTAAAAAAATTATTAAACCGAAATCGTAAACAAAAAAATAGTTTCTTTGTAGGAGAATATAGAAAAAACAAAATACAATATGAATTCATTCAACTTTAAAAAGTGGAACACTATTTTAGGATGGTCTACTTTTATGGTAGCATTAATTACTTATTCATTAACTGTAGAGCCTACCATGAGTTTTTGGGATTGTGGTGAATACATCGCAACTTCAGCCAATTTAGAAGTAGGTCACCCACCTGGAGCGCCATTATTTCAAATGCTAGGTGCTTTCTTCGCTATGTTTGCTTTTAGTCCAGACAAAATTGCTTTGATGGTGAACTATCTTTCTGTATTCTCAAGTGCTTTTACAGTTCTTTTTATGTTTTGGTCTTTGACAATATTGTTAAAAAAACTAATTATTGGCGAAAAAGAACTTTCAACAAACAACGCTATCATGATTTTAGGAAGCGCAGCAGTTGCTTCTTTATCATTCACCTTTACCGATAGTTTTTGGTACAATGCCGTAGAAGCTGAAGTTTATGCAATGGCAACCTTCTTAATTGCATTATTATTTTGGTTAGGATTACGTTGGGAACAAGAAATAAATACACCTAGAGGCAACAAATGGTTATTAATCATTTCTTTAGTTATTGGACTTTCATTCGGAGTTCACTTTATGGCTTTATTAACTTTTCCAGCTATTGGATTTCTATATTTCTTTAAAAAATACAATAACATTACAGTTAAAAGTTTCCTGATTGCAAACGTTGTCATTGTTGCAATTTTGCTTTTTATCTTTAAACTTTTACTTCCTTACACACTAGCTTTCTTTGGAAAAACGGAAATTTTCATGGTAAACAGCCTTGGAATGCCTTTTAACTCGGGAACCATTTTTGCTTTTATTTTAATAGTTGCTGCTTTCTATTTTGGATTAAATTATACTAAGAAAAAAGGACATGTTTTTTATAATACATTAATTTTATCTACTCTTTTCATCTTGATTGGATTTTCAACTTGGATGATGTTACCAATTAGAGCAAACGCTAATACTCCAATTAACGAAAACAAACCTTCAGATGCTGCAGAGGTTTTAGCTTACTACAATCGTGAGCAATATGGAGAACAAAAATTATTTTACGGACCTCAATTTTCTGATACTTATTCTGGATTAGATCCTGTAACTCCTTATTTAGACGATAAACCTAACTATGAGCGTGATTACAAAACAAAAAAATATGTAATTACTAATGATTATATCAACGCCAAACAAAATACAGATGATGCTCATAAAGCATTATTGCCAAGAATGTGGAGCAATGAACACAGAGAAAATTACATGATTTTTACTGAACCATTAGAGTTTAGAATTAATCCTGAATATGCTCACGAAGACGAATTGGTTCAAATTGTAACGCAATTTAGAAAAGCACACGCTGCTGGAGAAATTGACGAAGCCGATTATGACAAATTCTTAAAAGGATATGGTGAATATTTAATTGTAGACAAACCTACTTTCTTCAACAACATGAAGTTCATGATTCAATATCAATTTGGATATATGTATGTTCGTTATCTACTTTGGAATTTTGTTGGAAGACAAAGTGATGTTCAAGGAAAATATGACAACACTAATGGAAATTGGCTTAGTGGAATTAGTTTTATTGACGAAATGTTTATTGGAACTCAAAAAAATCTACCATCAGATATGCAAAACAATAGAGGAAGAAACACTTATTTCTTCTTGCCTTTTATTTTAGCAATTATTGGAATGGTTTTTCATGCCAAAAGAGATATTAAGAGTTTCTACGTTTTACTAGTTTTATTCTTATTTACTGGATTAGCATTAAAAATATACCTAAACGAAAGACCTTTCGAACCAAGAGAAAGGGATTACGCTTTAGTAGGTTCGTTCTACGTATTTGCCATGTGGATTGGGTATGGAATTTATGCTATTTTCGATACTTTGAAAAAATACATTCAACCAAAAGTAGCAATTCCAGTAGTTTTAGCAACTTCATTATTAGCTTCTCCTGTGGTTTTAGCAGCTCAAAACTGGGATGATCACGATCGTTCTAATAAAGATACTGCTTATACTATGGCAAAAGCATATTTAGATTCATGCGAACCAAATGCTATATTATTTACCATTGGCGATAACGACACGTTCCCATTGTGGTACATGCAAGAAATTGAAGGTTATAGAACCGATATTCGAATTGTAAATACAAGTTTATTCATGACCGATTGGTACATTGACCAAATGAAAATGAAAACGCATAATTCTGAACCAATTCCAAGTTCTTTCAATAGAGAGCAATACAAAGGAAGTAATAGAGATTATAGTTTATTCGTGGAAAGAACGAAAGAACCTTTATTATTAGACGAAATGCTTAAATTCATCGCATTAGATGATGAAAGAGCTAAAATCGAATTGAATAATGGACGTAAAATTAATTACTTCCCATCTAAAAAAGTGATTTACCCCATTGACAAAGCTGCAGTTATAAAAAACAAGGCTGTTTCAGAAAAATTCTATGATTCAATTGTTCCAGCTATTGAATTTGAAATTAAAGATGAAGCGCTTTACAAAAACCGCTTAATGATGCTTGACATCATAAATCAAAACAACTGGAAACGTCCTGTTTATTTCACAGGTGGAAGTTTTGGTGAAGACGATTACATTTGGATGAAAGATTACCTGCAATTAGACGGAATGTGCTTTAAATTAGTTCCTATTAAAACACCTGCAGAATCTCCAAGTCCAATGAAAATGGGACAAATTGATGCTGACAAAATGTATAATATTGTAATGAAATGGGATTGGGGTAATAGCGGCAAACCTATTATTTACCATGATCCAGAAACCCGTAAAAACAGCATTAGCTACAGAACTAATTTAGCTCGCTTAATGGAAGCTTTAATCATGGAAGGCAAAATGGATAAAGCAGAAAAAGTAATTGACTTGGCAATGGAAAAAATGCCTATTCAATATTTTGAATATTATTCGATGTTAGAACCTTTTGCAATTGGTTATTACGAAGTAGGTAAAAAAGAAAAAGCAAGAGCTATTATTTCTGAGGTAATTAAAAAATACCAAGAAAATTTAACGTTCTACAGCGGATGGAAACCTAGTGAGCAAAACTTTGGTGCAATGGATATTGTTACCGACATTGAAATGTATCGTGACTTAATCAAAGTTGCAGAATCGGCAGAAGATTTAGAATTCTACAATAAAGAAAAAGTGAAGTTCAACAATTTCAACAAAATGTTTGAACGTTTTGGAAGAAAAATGGAATAACTAATTTTCAAAGTATAAAATGTTCCAAGTGAAAGAAATTTCGTTTGGAACATTTTTTTTATACTAATTTTACAAGATGAACTTCAATTGGGTTAAAACAAATAAATGGATTAAAAAGATTTTTAATAATCTGGTTTGGGATATTCCAAATTCGGATAAAAAAATCTATTTAACTTTTGATGATGGCCCAATTCCAAAAGTAACCGAATGGGTTTTAGATATTTTAAAAACGGAAGATGTTAAAGCAACTTTCTTTTGTATCGGCGATAACATCCGAAAACATCCCGAAGTTTACAAAAGAATTTTGTCTGAAGGTCATCAAACAGGAAACCACACTTTCAATCACTTAAACGGATGGAAAACCGAGACTAATCAATATATCGATAATTTCAAGTTGTGCGAAACTGAAATCTTGAAACTGAACGCTGAACACTCATTTTTATTTCGTCCTCCTTACGGAAAAATAAAACCAAGTCAATCAAAAGCAATTCGACAATTTGGTTATAAAATAATCATGTGGGATGTTTTGAGTTATGATTTTGACTCAACCATTTCAGCAGAAAAATGTTTAGAAAACGCAATTTCAAATACAGAACAAGGAAGCATTATCGTATTTCACGATAGCCTGAAAGCAGAAAAAAATCTGAAATATGCATTACCAAAAGCAATACAAATTTTAAAAGATAAGGGGTTTGTTTTTGATGTAATAAAATAAAATTTTACTACAACTTGTCATCCTGAGCGCAGTCGAAGGGTTAGGCTTGTTCTTGCACTAAAGAAATCAATGTATTCGCATCAAGTTCGCCGCTTTGTCTCCATACCATTTGACCTTCTTTATAAATCATTAAAGTAGGCAAACCTTTAATACGAAGTGCTTCAGCTAATTCCTGATTTTTATCCACATCAATTTTAATTACACGTGCTTTATCTCCTAAAGCAGCCGCAACGTGACGAATTACTTCATTCATAGCTACTGAAGGTTCATTCCACTCTGTAAAAAAATCGATAAGTACAGGTACTTGAGCATCGATAAGTTCTCCAAATTTTGACATAAATTGAATTTATTAGTATCAAAAAAAATAATTTTCACACGAAAATAATATACAAATGTAGCATTTTTACTGAATTACGCTACATTTTCTCCTTTTTTTAGTTCAATAACCGTTATTTCGGGCATAATTCCTACTCTACCAGGATAAGCATGGAAGCCAAAACCACGATTTACATAAATATATCTTCCTGCATTTTCATACAATCCAGCCCACTGCTTGTAAACATATTGCACTGGACTCCATTTTACCCAACCCGGAATTTCTATCCCAAATTGGAAACCATGTGTATGACCCGAAAGTGTCAAGTGATAATGATTGTCATCGTGCTGAATTTTCTCATCCCAATGACTTGGATCGTGACTCATTACAATTTTAAAATCTTCTTTCGTTAGACCTTTCGAAGCTAAATTCAAATCACCACGTTCACCAAATTTTCTTCCCCAGTTTTCAACACCAACGATTGCCAATTCTTGATTGTCTTTTTTGACTTTCACATGTTCATTCAACAACAACTTGAAATCTATTTTATCATGAATCGCTTTTATTCCTTCAAAATTAGCTTGTTTTTCTGCTTGTGATTTCCAATCTAAATATTCGCCATAATCGTGATTTCCTAAAATCGAGAACTTTCCGAATTTAGGATTATGAATTCCTTTGAAAGTATCAATCCAAGGATCCATTTCGGTAGCGTGCGTATTTACGATATCTCCAGTAAACAAAACCATATCCGAATTTTGCTCATTAATCAAATCAATCGCATATTGAATTTTCTCTGCATCATCAAAACTTCCACTATGAACATCCGAAATGTGAGTAATCGTAGTTCCATCAAAAGCATCTGGTAAATCAGGAAAAAACAAGGTTTGTTTGATTACTTTGTAATTGTATTTTCCAATGGTAATTCCATATAAAAATGAAGCAAACGGAATAGCAGCTATTCCTAATGCAATCTGACTTACAAAACGTCTTCTTTCTGGTAAAAAACTCTCAGAACCACTTTTTGTTATCACACCAAATAATCCAGCAAAAAAACGAATAATGTCTTCTCCAAATAATATGATGGTCAATAATAATTTCGGCACATAAAGCAACAACAACAAACCAAAAGTCAACATGGTTTTTGGAGTTTGCCCTACACTTCTATCAAAATGATACAATTGATAAACAATATAAAATAAAGCGATTGCTGATGTTACATAGTAGAAAATAAAAAACCACTTCGATTTTATCAAAGTCTTAAATGCCTGAAAAGCATAGATTTCCAGAACAACAACAAATACTAAAAAAACAATCCAACGAATCATTAGCTCTTTTTTTTTGCAAAGTAAGTAACAAGTTAGACAAATTGATGCTGCATTAAATGAATTTTAACAAAGTTTTTTTAAGCAAAGAATTGTACTTTTACATTTTAAATGAAATTTCAGAACAATGTCACAAAAACGTCTTTTCCTTCTTGATGCCTACGCGCTTATTTTTCGTGGGTATTATGCTTTTATAAAAAATCCTCGTATCAATTCGAAAGGAATGGATACTTCCGCTATTATGGGATTCATGAATTCTTTAATGGATGTAATTAAACGCGAAAAACCTGACCATTTAGCGGTAGCTTTTGATAAAGGCGGAAGCGATTATCGTTTTGAAATGTATCAAGAATACAAAGCACATCGTGACGAAACTCCAGAAGCGATTAAAATTGCGGTTCCTTATATTCAAGAATTATTACGTGCAATGCACATTCCAATTATCGAAAAAGCAGGATTTGAGGCCGATGATTTGATTGGAACGTTAGCTAAACAAGCTGAAAAAGAAGGCTTTCAAGTGTTCATGGTAACGCCAGATAAGGATTTTGCCCAATTGGTTTCAGAAAATATTTTCATGTACAAACCAGCCCGAATGGGGAACGATATCGAGATTTGGGGAATTCCCGAAGTCTTAGAAAAATTCGAAATCGAGCGTCCAGACCAAGTAATTGATTTCTTAGGAATGATGGGCGATTCTGCCGATAATATTCCTGGATTACCTGGCGTTGGTGAAAAAACAGCTAAAAAATTCTTAGCGGAATATGGCACTTTAGAAAATTTATTAGCGAACACACACCAATTAAAAGGTGCAATGAAAGATAAAATCGAAGCCAATAAAGAATTGGGAATTTTATCCAAAAAATTAGCCACTATCCTACTAGATTGCCCGGTGACATTTGATGCTGACGATTACGAATTATCAAAACCCGATGTGGAGAAAACCGATGCTTTGTTTCAGGAATTAGAATTCCGCCAAATGAAAGCGCAGTTTGATAAATTATTTGGTTCTGGGAAAGAGTATGATGAAATTGATAGTAACGGAAACACTTCTGAAATTCAGCAACCCGTTAAAAAAGCTCCTACTAAAAAATCAAACGAAGACCAATTTGATTTGTTTGGTTTTAGTGATGAATCGGATGAACCAACAGCGAATCATTCGTATTATGCAACTTTGGAAAACACAACGCATTTTTACCAAATTATTCAAGGTGATTTGCCAGTAAAGTTGTTATTACAGAATTTATTAAATCAAACTTCGGTTTGTTTTGATACCGAAACTACTGGAATTGACGCTTTGAATGCTGAGTTAGTTGGTATGTCGTTCTCTTTCGAAAAAGGAAAAGGATTTTATGTTCCGTTGCCCGAAAATCAGGAAGAAGCACAAACATTAATTGAAAAATTCCGACCTTTTTTCGAAAATGAAAACATCGAAAAAATTGGTCAGAACATGAAATACGACTTGAAAATTCTTTCGAATTACAACATTCAAGTCAAAGGGAAATTATTCGACACCATGATTGCGCATTATCTAATTAATCCTGATATGCGTCATAATATGGATGTGTTGTCGGAAACCTATTTGAAATATGCACCAAAATCGATTGAAACTTTAATTGGTAAAAAAGGTAAAAATCAATTGTCGATGCGCGATGTTCCTTTGGAAGATATCAAAGAATATGCAACTGAAGATGCCGATATTACCTTCCAACTGGCAGCACATTTCCAACCGATTTTAGAAAAAGTAGGCACAAAAAAATTGTTTGACGAAATCGAAATTCCGTTAGTTCCTGTTTTAGCTGATATGGAAAAAGAAGGGATTCGTTTGGATGTGGAATTTCTAAAAAGTATGTCGGTTGACATGCAAAAAGAAATTGATGCGTTTGAACAACAAATCTACGAAACCGCTGGTGAGAAATTCAATTTGGCTTCTCCAAAACAGTTGGGCGATATTTTATTCGACAAACTAAAAATTGGTGGTGCAAAACAAAAGAAAACCAAAACCGGTCAATATGCTACTGGTGAAGAAGTATTAAGTTATTTGGCAAACGAACATCAAATTGTGCGCGATATTTTAGAATGGCGTCAAATGGTGAAATTGCAAAGTACGTATATTGATGCTTTACCAAATCAGGTCGATAAAAAAACAGGAAGAGTGCATACCGATTATATGCAAACGGTTGCCGCTACGGGTCGTTTGAGTTCGAATAATCCAAACTTACAGAACATTCCAATTCGTACCGAAAGAGGAAGACAAATTAGAAAAGCCTTCATTGCGCGCGATGAAAATTACACGCTACTTTCTGCCGATTATTCACAAATTGAATTGCGCATCATTGCCGCTTTGTGTGGTGAAGAAAACATGATAAAAGCATTTCAAAATCACGAAGACATTCACAAAAGTACAGCTGCAAAAGTCTTCAACGTACCTTTAGACGAAGTAACAAAAGAGCAAAGAAGTCATGCGAAAACCGTAAACTTTGGGATTATCTATGGCGTTTCGGCTTTTGGATTGAGCAACCAAACCAACTTATCTCGAAAAGAAAGTGCGGAATTAATTGAAGCGTATTATCAAACGTATCCAAAATTAAAATCGTTTATGACTTCGCAAGTAGATTTTGCTAGAGAAAACGGTTATGTAGAAACCATTTCAGGAAGAAGACGTTATTTGAAAGACATCAACTCAGCCAACGCGATTGTTCGTGGTGGTGCGGAACGAAATGCGGTAAATGCACCTATTCAAGGTTCGGCTGCGGATATCATTAAAATTGCGATGATTAACATCCACAAAAAACTTACTTCTGAAAATTGGAAATCAAAAATGCTATTGCAAGTACATGACGAATTAGTATTTGATGCGCACAACTCCGAATTAGAAAAAATTCAACCGATGATTAAACACGAAATGGAAAACGCCTTCAAAATGGCAGTTCCGTTAGATGTAGAAATTGGATTGGGTAAGAATTGGTTGGAAGCGCATTAGGAAAGTGGTCAGTGGACAGTAGCAGTTGGCAGATGGATTAGTTTTGTCATTTCGACGAAGGAGAAATCAAATTATATAACATCAAACCCGATACGTTTCAAAACCTATCGGGTTTATTTTTTGAAAATATTTTGCCATTTCAAATAATATTTAGATATTTGTCTAAATATATAAATTAATATGAACGCAATTTTCAAAGCCTTAAACGACGAAACCAGAAGAGATATTCTGGAATTGCTGCGTAAACAGGAAATGACGGCTGGCGATATTGCGGACCAATTTCATATTTCAAAACCCAGTATTTCGCATCATTTAGATATTTTAAAACGTGCGGATTTAGTTACGAGCGAAAAAAAAGGACAATTTGTAGTCTATTCTTTAAACACTACAATTGTTGACGATATTTTGCAATGGATTATTACCCTAAAAAAATAAATTATGGAGAAGTTTAAAAAAGAAATTCCGTTTTTAGCAATTGCTTTAATTCCTTTTGTTTATCTAATTTACATTTGGAATCATTTACCAGAAAAAGTTCCTATGCATTGGAATGGCGCTGGAGAAATTGACCGTTACGGCGATAAAAAAGAACTAGTAGTAATGCTTTTTATGTTAGTAGGAATTACTTACATCATCTTTTTAGTGATTCCGTTCATAGACCCAAAACAAAAATTACAAAACATGGGCAACAAACTGAATAATCTACGAATGATTCTTACTTTATTTATGTCGGGTTTGGCGGTTTTTATTTTGTACAGTGTGCAACAAAAAAACAGTAATCCTGGATTTGTGTTTGCAATTATTGGCTTGCTTTTTGCTTTCTTAGGTAATTATTTCAAAACCATAAAACCAAATTATTTCATTGGGATAAAAACACCTTGGACATTAGAAAACGAAGAAGTTTGGAAAAAAACACATGTGCTAGGCGGAAAATTATGGTTCGTTGGCGGACTTCTAATGGCATTGACATTTTTGTTACCAAACGAAATGCAATTGTATACTTTTTTAGGAATTACTGCCGTTATTAGCATTGTTCCGATTGTATATTCGTATTTGGAATTTAAAAAAATCAAAAATCAGTAACAAAATAAAATCTCAACTACTAATTAGTAAAACAAAAAATCATGAAGAAATTACTATTACTTTTTGTATTTGCCTTTTCTACTTTCACTTTTGCGCAAGATAAATTTACCCGAATTGATAGTTTGTTAAACTATTTAAACGAAAACAACAAATTCATGGGTTCGTTAACTATTCGCGAAGGAGAAAATGTAGTTTTTAATAAAGCGTATGGTTTTGCCGATGTAGAAAAGAACATCAAAGCCGATCGTTTAACACGTTATAAAATAGGTTCGATTTCAAAAACCTTCACAGCTGTTATGGTCATGCAATTGGTTGAAGAGAAAAAACTAACCTTGCAAACCAAACTGAATCGTTTTTATCCAAAAATGCCAAATGCAGAAAAGATTTCGATTTACGATTTATTACATCATAGAACCGGAATTGTAGACTATATAAATCAGGATACAACTTTTCATGCTTCGTTAGATAAAAAATATTTGAAAGAAGATATTTTGAAAGTAATCACTTCATTAAAATCTAATTTTGAACCCGGAAGTAAATACGAATATAGCAATTCTAATTATTTCATTTTGGGATGTATCATCGAAAAGCTAACTAAAAAATCATACGCTGAAAATTTACAAAATCGCATTGTAAAAAAAACGGAACTAGGAACTTTTGAAGATAAAACCGAAATGACTGCTAAAGGTGCGGTTACCAATAAAGTTTTCGTTCCAACAACTTATTTCAGAGAAGAAGCTACAAATACAGCAAACAAAGAAAGTTATTCTTATTATTTTGATGGAGAAAAATGGGCAAAGTCTTATGAAAATCACAATTCCATAGCGTTTTCTTCTGGTGGAATTACTTCAACGACTGCTGATTTAACGAAGTTCATTTATGCTCTTTTCAATGGAAAATTAGTTAGCCCAACTTCTTTAGACCAAATGAAAGAAATTAAAGAAGGTTACGGAAAAGCTTTGATTCAGTTTCCTTTTGGAGAAAGACGTTTTTATGGTCATGGTGGAAGAATTGAAAATTTCAGTTCAATGTTAGGTTATTATCCAACGGAAAAAATGGGTTTTTCTATAATATCCAATGGAGATAATTTTGTGCAAAACGATATCATCATAGGAATCCTAAGTATTTACTACAAAATGCCGTTTCCGTTTCCACAATTCATGAAAATGGACAAAGGTGAATTAGCAAAATTTATTGGAACTTATGCTTCAAAAGAAATTCCATTAAAAATTACGGTTTCCGAAAAGAATGGCGAATTATTTGCTCAAGCAACAGGACAAGGTGCATTTCCACTAACATTTAAAGAAAAAACAACTTTCGTTTTTGCAGCTGCCGGAATTGAAATGGTATTTGGAGACAACTCTTTTATACTAAATCAGGGCGGAACGAAATTCAACTTTACAAAAGAATAATATGCAGAACACCATCGCTACCATCAAAAGCATTACCAATAGTAAATATCTCGATATCATTGGAGTGGTTTTGGTGGTGGGCGTTTCGGTGTATTTAGAATATTATAAAACTACGTACGATTTTAGTTTTGACGGAAAGAATTACTCGTTTTACTTAGGCTATTTTTCCATTTTAAACACTTGTTTATCGATGATGGCGACGCGATTGGTCACTAAGAAAAACAATATTGGGAACTTAATCAGCACTTGCAATACCTTATTAAGTGGAAGTATTGATTATCTTTTGGGAAATATTGGTGCGATTTTAACCTATCCTGTTTCGTTTTTTGGAAATTATTTTGCGTTCCGAATTTGGAAAAAGAAACAATTTTTAAATGCAATTGACAGCATCTTTTTCCGAAATATGGCATTTGGTTTACTCCTTTCGTTAGTATTGAATTACATTGCTTTCACCACTTTCTCTGATAAAGCTATTGATTGGAAATTATTTTTTGCCATCGCCATTCCAGCCGGAATTAGTTTTGGCGGTACTTTTAATATAGGAAGAATGTATCCCGACAATTGGATTAACTGGCAAGTGTATAATTTATTCAAAATTGTACAAAACGTGATGCTAATGAACATTGCCAACACCGCAAAATATGTGTTTTATATGTTCAATGCGATTTTGGGTTATATCACTTGGAAGGATGATAAAGCGAAACAATTATAATTTACGAGTAGATTCTCTCTGACGCAACTCCGTTTTAATCACAACAGTTTGCGGTTGGTAAAACTCGTCTTTAGAATTGAGTTTATGAATTAATAATTCGGCTGCTTTCGCTCCAATTTCTGGTGCGTGTTGGCTCACGGTAGATAAACTCGGGGTTAATCGTCTTGACCAAACACCATCGGCAAAACCAATAATATTTAACTCTTCTGGAATTTTGATTCCTTGTTTTAGCGCCATTCGCATTGTCATGGTGGAACTGTGTTCGTCTAAAGCAAAAATGGCATCCGCTTTTTTAGATGAAATCAGTTGTTGTAATTTTACATCGAAATCTTCAATTGAGGTTTCTAGGATAATTAAATTTTCGTCAATTGACAAATTAGCATCAGAAAGTGCTTTTTTATATCCTTCTAGTCTTAATTTTCCAACACTTAAATTATGAATCGTAGAAAGTAAAGCGATTTTTTTACTTCCTAATTTTATCAAATGCGAAGTAGCATCATAGGCCGAATCAAAATCATCTACCACTACTTTATCGCAGTTAATACCATCGGCTACTCTATCAAACATAACGATAGGCGTTCCGCTATTCATAATATCTTTAAAATGTTTGTATTCTTTTAAGGATTGCGTTTCTTCGGCAATAGCCACAATAAAACCATCAATAGTTCCATTGTTAAGCATGTCCATTACTTGTTGCTCTTTATTGAAAGATTCGTTTGAAATTCCAGTAATCACATTATAGCCTTTTGCCAAAGCTTCTTTTTCAATACCGCTGAACACTTTCGCAAAAAATGGATTTAGAATATTAGGAATAATTACACCTATAGTATTGGTACGTTGATTTTTTAAATTCTTAGCAATACTATTAGGTTTATAATTTTGCAAAGCGGCATACTCTTGAATTTTTATCTTAGTAGCTTCACTGATTTCTGGGCTATCACTTAATGCTTTAGAAACGGTAGAAATTGATACGCCAAATTCGAGGGCTATTTGTTTTAGAGTTGCTTTTGCTTTCATTTATTATTACGATTATAAAACAAATATAATAAAATACCACCATGTTGGGGGAATATGGTGGACTACAAATTAAAAAATGTTACTTTTTAATTAAACTAACAATAAACAACAACAACCAAGCACCACAAGCAGCAATAAGTATTTGCCAAAGCAAGCCTCCGCCACCAATTCCTAATTTTCCAGCAAGATAACCGCCAACAAAACCACCTAAAATTCCAGCAATAATGTTACCAATTAATCCAAAACCAGAACCTTTCCATAATTGACCAGCTAACCAACCAGATACTGCCCCAATAAGTAAAAAATACAAAAATTCCATAGTTAATAATTTTAAAGTTATTTTTAAAAGTAAGAAAACTATTTGAAATTTAACACTTTATACCTAAAAAACATATTAACAATAATTTTTACAACCCTAATTTGCCAATAAAAATATTTTTTAGTCGGCTATTTGTAATTCTAATAAATAATTGTACTTTTGCACTCCCTTTATTGGGAATGGAATGTTTAATTTAAATTAATTATTGTGAACACATTAAGCTACAAAACAGTATCAGCCAACAAAGCAACTGCAGACAAGCAGTGGATTGTTGTGGACGCTGAAGGGCATAACTTAGGTCGTTTATCTACAAAAGTAGCAATGCTTTTAAGAGGTAAATACAAGCCAAGTTATACACCGCACGTTGATTGTGGGGATAACGTAATTGTTATCAACGCAGAAAAAATCAACCTTACTGGTAACAAGTTAGATGACAAAACGTACATCAGACACACAGGTTACCCAGGAGGTCAAAGAACTTTAACTGCTAAAGTAATGCAACAGAAAAACCCTGCATTATTAGTAGAAAAAGCTATCAAAGGAATGTTACCTAAAAACAAATTAGGTGCTGAATTATTCCGTAATTTAAATGTATATGTAGGTTCTGAGCACAAACATGCTGCTCAAACACCTAAAACCGTTAACCTAAACGATCTTAAGTAATGGGAGTTATTCACAAAATCGGTAGAAGAAAATGCGCTGTTGCACGTGTTTATGTTTCAGAAGGAACAGGGAAAATCACTGTAAACAAAAGAGAATTCACTAACTACTTCCCAACTGCAACTTTACAGTACAAAGTTATGCAACCAATGTCTATGACAGAAAATGCATCAAACTTTGACGTTAAAGTAAACGTATATGGTGGTGGTTCAACAGGACAAGCAGAAGCTGTGAGAATGGCTATTGCTAGAGCAATGTGTGAAGTTGAGGCTGAAAACAGAGCTATCCTTAAACCAGAAGGATTATTAACAAGAGATCCTAGAATGGTTGAACGTAAAAAATTCGGTCAGAAAAAAGCACGTAAGAGATTCCAATTCTCGAAACGTTAATATTCGATATTTATCAGAATATTTTTTCAGATACATTTTTACAATTAAAATTGAATTAAAAACAAAGTTGTCGATATTCCTTGTAAAAAGGGAATTAGTTTAGCATCTAAATTTTCAAGACCAACGCAAGTGACTACTTGAAAATTGCTAATCACGGAACGTAAACTATTACACAATGGCAAACAAAATTGACGTTAAAGAGTTATTAGAAGCAGGTGTACATTTCGGACACATGACTCGTAAATGGGATCCAAACATGGCTCCTTACATTTATATGGAGCGTAATGGTATTCATATCATTAACCTATATAAAACTGCAGCTAAAATTGAAGAAGCTAACGAAGCTTTGAAAAAAATTGCTGCATCTGGTAGAAAAGTATTATTCGTTGCTACCAAAAAACAAGCGAAAGATATCGTTGCTGAAAAAGCAGCAGCTTGTAACATGCCTTACATCACTGAAAGATGGCCTGGTGGTATGTTAACTAACTTCGTAACTATCCGTAAAGCTGTTAAGAAAATGGCTTCTATTGATAGAATGAAGAAAGACGGTACTTTCATGACTTTATCTAAAAAAGAAAGATTGCAAGTAGATCGTTTACGTGCAAAATTAGAGAAAAACTTAGGTTCTATTGCTGACATGTCTAGACTTCCAGCAGCTCTTTTTGTAGTAGACGTTAAAGCTGAGCATATCGCGATTAAAGAAGCTCAAAAATTAAACATTCCAGTTTTCGCAATGGTTGATACGAATTCGGATCCACGTCCAATTGATTTCGTTATCCCTGCAAATGACGATGCTTCTAAATCAATCGATAAAATTTTATCTTTAGTATCTGCTGCATTAGTAGAAGGTCTTTCTGATAGAAAAGTTGAAAAAGATGAATTACCAGCTAAAGAAGTAGAAGCTACTGAAGCTCCTGCTACTGAAACTGAAGCATAAATCAATTAATTCCAAGAATTAAATTCCAAATTCCAAACTTGTTGTAACTTTTAGTTAGCAATTTAGTAAAATTGGAATTTGGGATTTAGTAATTGGAATTTTTACTTTTATAAACAACAAATAAAAAACATACAAAATGGCAAATATTACTGCTGCAGACGTAAATAAATTAAGAACTATCACTGGTGCTGGAATGATGGATTGTAAAAAAGCATTAGTGGAAGCAGAAGGAGATTTCGATTTAGCTATCGAAAACTTAAGAAAAAAAGGTCAAAAAGTAGCTGCTAACCGTTCAGATAGAGAATCTACTGAAGGTGCTGCTATTGCTGTTATCAATGCTGACAAAACAGCTGGTGTAGCAATTACATTAAACTGTGAAACTGACTTCGTAGGTAAAAACGAATCTTTCGTAAAATTAGCTACAGATTTAGCTAACCAAGCATTAAACTATGCTACTAAAGAAGAATTATTAGCTTCTGATTTCGGTGGAATCACTGTTGCTGAGAAATTAATCGAGCAAACTGGAGTTATTGGAGAAAAAATTGAAGTAGGTTCTTTCGAAAGATTAGAAGGTGCTTTTGTTGGATCTTACATCCACGCTGGTAAAATTGCTACTTTAGTTGCCTTATCTGCAAATGTTGAAGGAGCTGACGAAGCTGCTAAAAACGTTGCAATGCAAGCTGCTGCAATGAACCCAATTGCTTTAAACGAAGCTGGTGTTGATGCTGCAATTATTGAAAAAGAAATCGAAATCGCTAAAGAGCAATTAAGAGCTGAAGGTAAACCAGAAGCAATGTTAGAAAACATTTCTAAAGGAAAAATCCAACGTTTTTACAAAGACAATACTTTAGTAAACCAAGATTATATCAAAGACGGTTCTATGAGTGTTGCTGCTTACATTAAATCTGTAGAAGCTAACTTAACTGTTTCTGGATTTAAAAGAGTTGCTTTAGGATAATTTTCCTAATTCAAAACATATAAAAACTTCAATCTTAGGGTTGAAGTTTTTTTTTATGTTATAATTCTCCTACTTTTGATAAAACAATTGCAATGTTTCAAAGAAAAAAAGACATCATATACGTAGTATTAGCAGGTATTTTTATCACAAACGCTTTAGTAGCAGAGTTAATTGGCGGGAAATTAATTCATGTTGGAAATACCGTAATGAGTTTAGGAATTTTACCTTGGCCAATCGTATTCATCACAACCGACTTAATCAACGAATATTTTGGCGAAAAAGGAGTAAAAAAATTATCTTTCATAACCGCTGGATTAATTGCATACACGTTTTTTCTTTTACTGATAGGACTTCAAATTCCAGCAGTAAAAGGAGATGGATTAATTTCTGACGAACAATTTAATGCAGTATTTGGTCAGAGTATGTGGATTATTGTAGGAAGTATTACAGCGTTTTTAGTTTCGCAATTAATTGATGTTACCATTTTTCATTTCGTTAAAAACCGAACCGGAAAGAAAATGCTTTGGTTAAGAAGTACCGGTTCAACTGTAATTTCGCAATTATTTGATAGCTTTATCGTTTTGGGAATTGCCTTTTGGTTGCCTGGAAAAATAAATGGCGAAACATTTGTAGCATCTGCATTTACAGGATATTCAGTTAAACTAGGAATTGCTATTTGTTTAACGCCTTTAATTTATCTCGGACATTATTTAATTGACAACTATTTAGGAGCAGAAAAACATGGAAACTAAACAACGATGCGCTTGGTGCGAAAAAGATGATTTATATCGAAATTATCATGATAACGAATGGGGAAAACCGGTTTATGATGATGCAACTATTTTCGAATTTTTGATTTTAGAAACCTTTCAAGCGGGATTAAGTTGGTATACTGTTTTAGCCAAAAGAGAAAACTTCAGAAAAGCATTTGATAATTTTGATTTGATAAAAATTGCGAATTATTCAGAAGATAAAATGGCGGAATTAGCAGAAGATGCAGGAATTATTCGAAACAAATTAAAAATCAAAGCTACGGTTACTAATGCTCAAGCTTTTATAAAAGTTCAGGAAGAATTTGGGACATTCTCTAAATACATTTGGGGTTTTGTTGATGGAAAACCGATTGACAACCAACCCAAAACCTTGAGCGAAGTAAAAGCAACTACTCCTATTTCAGACGCATTAAGTAAGGATTTGAAAAAACGCGGATTCAAATTTGTAGGTTCAACCGTAATGTACGCCCACATGCAAGCCACAGGAATGGTAAATGACCACATATTAGAATGTCACACAAGAAAATAGTTTAGAATTATTTTATGATGAAATATTTAGAATTTCGATTAACTAATAAAAACAAAAATTATGAGAATAAAAATTTATTCAAAAAAATGCTTTTTGATTTATTAGAGTTCCTTCTGGAAAAAATTATTCCAATATCAAATCCTATTCAAAGTAAACTGATTGATAAAGTTGAATATTGGATGATTGAATTTGAAATTCTAAGTGGTAATCCAATTCGAGAAATTGGTTTAGATATAAATAAAAATGTTATTGTTAAATTTCCCTTCAAAAATGATTATGGTTATTGGTTAGACAATAATTTGACCCTTAATGACTTTATAGCTAAATTTGAAACAAAAGAAATCAAACAAACAGATTTTGAGGAAAACTGGATGAAAATTATCTAAAATTATGAGCAACGATCCACTTCACGGAAAGCCTTTAAAGGAAATTGTAGAACAATTAGTAAACTTCTATGGCTTCGACACATTAGCCGAATTAATCAACATCAAATGTTTTAAGGAAAATCCATCGGTAAAATCAAGCTTAACGTTCTTGAGAAAAACAGATTGGGCAAGGAAAAAAGTGGAAGAATTGTATGTGAGAACTTTGCCTAAACTTTAGACTTCAACACCATCAAAAAATCTTCTCTGTCAATTTCAACACAACCTAAACTATCTAAATGGTCGTTATAGACTTGACAATCTAATAAATGATAGTTTGCCATTTCTAATTGTTTTGCTAACGCAATAAAAGCTAATTTACTAGCATTTGACACTTTTGAAAACATACTTTCACCACAAAAAATGTGACCTAAATCAACGCCATACAAACCACCTACTAATTCGTCATTTTCCCAAACCTCAACACTTTTTGCGATTCCTAATTCGTGCAATTTACAATAGGCTTCTACCATGTTATCAGTAATCCAAGTGCCAGGTTGATCTTTTCTAGAAATCCTTTTGCAATTTAAAATTACGTCTCGAAAAGCGGTATTAAAAGTAACTTTGAATTTTCTTTGATTGATTATATTTCGCATGCTTTTCGAAATTTTTAAATCTTCAAAAAACAAAACCATGCGTTCTGGTGGGCTCCACCACAAAATCGGCTCATCATCTTCAAACCATGGAAATATTCCCGATTTATAGGCTAATACAAGTCGTTCTGGAGATAAATCACCTCCAACGGCTACAATCCCTTCAGGCGAAGCTATTTCTGCTGGCGGAAAATATAATTCTTTAGTTAAAAAATACATTCGGTAAAGTACAAGTTCAAGATCAAATTTCAAATTCAATAAAAAAGTCAGAAATTCAAGTATCACTTAAACTTCTGACTTCCATCTTCCGACTTCTAACTTATTAGAAAGGTAAATCGTCGTGTTCTTCTTCTTTAAAGTTGGTTGCTGGCTCAAAAGCTTCTGATGCAGGCATTGGTGGCATTTGTGGTGCACTTGGCGCTTCTGCTTGCACTTTTTCAATTCTCCAACCTTGTATAGAGTTAAAAAATTTAGTTTCTCCTTGTGGATTAACCCATTCTCTTCCTCTTAAATTGATAGAAACTTTTACTTGTTCTCCAACATTATAATTGTTTAACAAATCTGTTTTGTCTTGTGCAAACTCAATCAAAATGTGTTGAGGATATTGCTCTTCTGTAGTCACCACAAGTTCTCTTTTTTTGAAAGAAGCACTTACTTGTTGTACAGGATTAATTAATTTTACTCTTCCTAAAACTTCCATAATACTTAAATTTATTTTTTTGCTAATAACAATTTCCAAGCATCAATAGCTTTTCCGCTGTCTACATACTCTTTTGCTTTATGAAATTTTGTATCCATATCATCCGCACTTAAAACCGCTTTTACTTCAAAATTTTCTTTTACAAATATAGCAATTTCTTCTTCGGTTGGAATATTTTCTATGTTACCTAATTTTCCTAAATCATTCCCTGTAAAATAGCCACTTTCTTTAATAAAATCAGGAATCATGTCAACACCAATTCCTAAAGTAGTTAATGGTTTTTCCACTTCAAACATACCTACATTTGAACGACTGTACCAATTGCCACCCATTCGGGCAACCAAATCAATTTTGTGCTGGTCAATCATTCCTGTTGCATCTAAAACGGCTTCGTTGATATGAATTTTTACCACTTCACAAATTACTAAATTTCCTGCTCCGCCTTGGTCGCCTAATGCGATTACATCATTAATCTTACATTCAAATTGTACAGGACTTTCAGCCACTCGAAATGGTTTCACTTTGTCTGATTTTAGCATCGTAAATCCTGCTTTTTCAAACTCATTTACACCATCTGGATATTCGGTACTTGATAATGACATTTGCTGTACGATATCATAATTCACTACATTAATTACAACTTCTTTAGTGTTTTGCGCATTAATCAACGTGTGTTTTGTAGTATTATCGCGTACGCGTCTTGCTGGCGAAAAAATCAAAATCGGCGGATTTGAACTAAACACATTGAAGAAACTAAAAGGCGATAAATTTGGATTTCCATTACTATCCATAGTACTTGCAAAAGCGATAGGTCTTGGCGCAACTGCACTTTGTAAATATCCTTGTAATTTTGCAGGCGCTATTTCTTTTGGATCGATGCTTAACATACTGAAACTATTTTTTACAAAGATAACAAACAAATACAAGTTCAATTACAAGAATAAACATCAAATTAAAAAGGATTTTAGTATTTTTACTTCAAATACGAATACATGCAGTTTTCAGAAAGGCGAAATCTTACGCGTTGGTTTATCATATTAGCATCTTTTTTCATTGTAATTTTAATACTTTGGAATACGTATAACTTTTTTCAAATTTTCAAAAACGAAGAACGAGCAAAAATGGAATTTTGGGCAAGCGCTCTTACCACGATTGCTAATGCAAATGAAAACACTGACATAGAACTTCCTTTGCAAATTATTACAAAAAACACAACCATTCCTATTTTTATTACCGACAGTAAAGAAAACATTATTGATTTTAATAATATTGATGAAGAAATTTCTAAAGATAGTATAGCTTTAAAAAAATATTTCAATTCTGTAAAAAACGACAACCAACCCATTAAAATGGAGCGTTCAAACAGTAAATATCAATTGGTTTATTACGGAGATTCGCCTTTATTGAACAAACTAAAATATTATCCTGTTGCTTTATTACTGATTATTATTTTGTTTGGCGCCGTTGTTTACAATTTTTACCGAGCTACCAAAATGGCAACTCAAAATAAACTTTGGGCCGGAATGGCAAAAGAAACCGCACATCAAATTGGAACACCTTTGTCGTCGTTAATTGGTTGGTTAGAAATTTTAAAATTAGACAATGTAGAAGAAAGTACGATTGTTGAAATTGAAAAAGACATTACGCGATTACAAACTATTACCGATAGATTTTCAAAAATAGGAAGCGAACCTGTGTTAGAAAAACGCGATATTATTGAAGACACGAAAAATACCGTTGATTATCTACAAACTAGAGTTTCTCAGCAAGTTGTTTTTACTTTTAAAGCTCCCGAACATCCTATTTATGTGGAAATTAATCCCGCTTTGCATAGTTGGACGATTGAAAATTTAGTTAAAAATGCCATTGATGCGATGAAAGGAAAAGGCGCATTAGATATCACAATTTCGGAGTTGGAAAACATGGTGAAAATTAAAATTACCGATACTGGAAAAGGAATTCCAAAAAACCAATTTTCAAAAGTTTTTGAACCTGGATTTACTACGAAAAAAAGAGGTTGGGGATTAGGTTTATCTTTAACTAAACGAATTGTTCAAGAATATCACAAAGGAAAAATAAAAGTTGAACAATCGGAAATTGGCAAAGGAACCACTATGCAGATTAGCTACAAAACGACATAAAAAAATCCCGATTCAATCGGGATTTAATTTTTATAAGTTTGAAGCAATTTGCTTCGCTAATTCTTGAAACTCTTCTGGAGTTAAACTAGTTTTTCTTTGAAAACGCATATCATCCATATCTTGAAGCGGAATTAAATGTACGTGAACATGCGGTACTTCTAATCCTACCACAGCAACACCAATTCGTTTACATTCAACTGATTTCTCAACAGCTTTTGCTACTTTTCTAGAAAACTTCATTAATCCTAAATAATGCTCTTCTTCCATATCAAAGATTTTATTAATCTCTTGTTTTGGAATACATAAGGTATGTCCTTTCGCATTAGGATTTACATCTAAAAAAGCCAAATAATTTTCATCTTCGGCAATTTTATAACAAGGAATTTCTCCGTTTACTATTTTGGTGAAAATACTAGCCATTTTATATAAAATTAGTCTCTTGTAATTTCTAAAACATCAAATTTCAACACACCGTTTGGAACAATGATTTCTGCTACTTCTCCAACAGATTTTCCTAGTAATCCTTTTCCAATAGGAGAAGTTACTGAAATTTTCCCTGTTTTTAAATCCGCTTCACTTTCTGCTACTAATGTATATTTCATTTCCATACCATTAGCTTGATTTTTAATCTTAACAGTAGACAATACTAATGCTTTTGATAAATCTAATTGCGATTCATCAATTAAACGAGCGTTAGCCACTACTTCTTCCATCTTAGAAATTCTCATTTCTAATAATCCTTGCGCTTCTTTAGCGGCATCATATTCTGCATTCTCAGATAAATCTCCTTTATCTCTTGCTTCTGCAATAGCTTGTGACGCTTTAGGGCGCTCTATACTTTTAAGTTGATCTAATTCGTCTCTTAATTTTTTTAATCCTTCTGCGGTGTAATAAGATACTGTACTCATAACTTCATTGTTTATAAAATAGAAAGAATCCCACCTACATGGGATTCCTTTTCACAAAGATAGTAATTTATTTTTAATATTAATTTATGATACTAAGTAATGTTTTGTCAAAAGGAATTAATTAAATTTGTTTCATCATTTTTAGAAAAAAACATGAAAAAATACATAATACTCCTCTTGTTACCATTGTTTTTAAGTTGTGAAAAAGAAAATTTTTCAAACAATAATCCGTATTTACCAAATTATGGTTTTACTGTAAATATCAACATGAATTTACCACAATATAGCTCACTACAGTTTCCAAGTAACGCTGTTTATATTAGTGGTGCTGGAGTTGGGGTAAGAGGAATTTTTGTCTTTAATACTGGTGGAAATTACGTTGCATTTGATGCGGCTTGTCCTAATCAAGCTTTGAGTTCATGTTCTACTATGACTTTAAGTGGCATTGATGCAATTTGCCCATGTGATGATGTACGATATAGTTTGTTTTCAGGTCAAGCCCAAGGCATGCAATACCCAATGAAGCAATATAGAGTGGAACAATTAGATGCAGTTTCGCTTCGCGTTTATAACTAATAAAAAAGCCTGAAAAATAAAACTTTCAGGCTTTTTTCAACTTAACTTAATCTAACTAAAATTTTAAACTCATTCCAATAAGGAAATTAATTCCCGCTTGTGGATAGTAACCTGTTCCTTCAATGGTTATAGGAGTTGGCCCCGACCAAGTATCATCATACGTATAGAAATAACCGTTTGATTCGTATTCTACATCAAAAATATTATTTACTAACGCTGAAAAAACAATCGATTTGATTCCTTTATTAATTTGCCAATCGTAAGAAGCGTTAAAATCATTTACAAAATAACTATCCAATTTAGAATTCTCTGAATCGATATTTCCCATATATTGATCTCCAACAAATTTTGATAATACTGATAATTGCAATTCTTTAACCGGTAAATAAGAAAATCTATTTCCAAAAATAAAATTAGGAGAATATGCAATGTTTGTATTTCCTAAATTTTGAACCACTCCATCACGTTGGAAATAAAAATCTTCATTTCTGTTTTGACTTACAGTTATATTCGGATTCAAAATTAATTTATCTGTTAAAGCAATTGTAGATTCTACTTCTAGACCTAGTCTATAACTCTTTCCACTATTTGTGAAAATTGGAGAACCCACATCGTTTAATGCTCCCGTCATCACCAATTGGTCGTTATATCGCATGTAAAATGCATTGGCGTATAATTTTACTTTTTTAGTGTTGTATTTCCAACCCAATTCATAGTCAAATAAACGTTCTGGTTTTATAGCACCACTTTCGTAATCGTCTCGTCTTGGCTCTTTGTTAGCTATTCCAAAATAACCATAGAAAGAATTCTTAGCATTCAATTGGTAATTCAAACCTGCTTTTGGATTAAAGAATCTAAATGTATCATTTACATCATCAAATTTTACACTTGTGGCGTCATAAAAAACCATTCTGTATTGTAAATCGGCAAATAAATTCAACTTGTTTGTAACGTTGTATGATGCTTTTGTATAGAAATTCACATCGTCTTTATTTCCGTAATTATCATAATATCTATTTGGATTTGGAATATAATTCTGTGTCCAAACTACTTCTCCATAGTGCAATCCTAAATAACGATTGGCTGCTCCACCAAATAATAAATCGATTTTAGCTGTTTTGTAATTTAAGGAAAATGTTGCTCCGAAGAAATCATTATCTAACCAACGTTTTCTAACTAAATCAGAAATTGAATTCCCATTAAAAGCTGGCAAATTATATTCAGCTAAATCTTCATCTTCTTTATATTGTTCAAAGTAACCTTTTCCAATGGTGTAATGTAATGCCGCATTCGAAATCCAACTCTCCGACCATTTTTCTGTCCAATGCAATTGAAAATGGTTTTGCCAATAATTATCGGTTTCATTATCGTAGAATTGCATATTTCCGAATTCATCGAAATACATTCCCGCAGGATTGAATGTTCGGTCGTTTCTTAGTTTTTCGGGATCTTCAATTCCGTACCAAGCTTGATAGGTTTTCTCTTTTCCGCCAAATGCTAAAAACTTAATTAAAGTAGATTCCTTCACATAATTAGCATTAAAGAAATAACCAAACATATTTGATGTTGCTCTATCGATAAATCCATCCGAAGCTATATTGGAAATTCTCCCATTCAGTTCGAAATTATTATGCAAGCCAGTTCCAAAAGATAAGGTATGCTTTCTCGTATTAAAACTTCCGAAAGAATTTGAAATTTCGGCATATGCTTTTTCTTGATACGATTTGGTTGCCATGTTCAAACTAGCACCAAAAGCTCCAGCTCCGTTAGTTGAAGTTCCAACTCCTCTTTGTAACTGAACACTCTCTAAAGACGAAGCAAAGTCGGGTAAATTCACAAAAAAAGTTCCTTGACTTTCACTATCATTAAAAGGAACTCCGTTTAAGGTAACGTTAATTCGAGAACCATCAGAACCACGAACTCTCATGTACGTATAACCCACGCCATTTCCAGCATCGGTTGTGCTAACCACAGAAGGCAAATATTGCAACAAAATTGGCACATCTTGACCTAGATTTCGTGGTGCAATTTCTTCTTTGGAAACATTTGTAAATGTAATTGGATTTTTGTCTTTTGCTCGAACAGACGAAACCGTAACTTCTTTAAGTTCGGTAACTTTTGTAGTGTCTTTCTTAGTTTCTTGCGAAAAAGAAATAAAAGACAAAAGGTAAAAGGCAAAAGCTAAAATGCAACTAAAATAGCGACTTTTTGTTTTTGGCACTAAGCCATTTTTTTTGAATAAAGTTTTCATTCGTAAAATAAATACGAATAAAAGGGGCAATTATTCCTTGGTTAAAAATTAAAATTGATACTCTTTGACGCCAATAAACGTGCACATTTATTTTTGTCGATTCCCTAAACAGCATTATCTGTTCTAGGTTCTATGGGTATGATCTCAGCTCGTTATTTAGAGCACCCCTTTGAGACGAGGCAAAGATAGAACTCTTTAGTTTAAAGTTCCAAGTTTAACCTTTAAAAATTTGGTTTTTTTCTGTTTTGCTTTAAAGTACTCATTACTTTTTTAGCATCAAGTCGTTTTTCTATTACGCTTCTTGGAATTTTAGTTTCTTTTCGTTCTTTTGGAACAACCAAAGCATTTTCAAGCAACTTAAAACATTTCTTAATGACTTTTTCTTTGTTTTTTAGTTGACTTCTGTCTTCTTCGCTAGTTAAAATTAAGATTCCTTCTTGAGTAAGTTTAGTTGCAATTTTAGTTTGCAATAACATTTTTTCTTCTTCTGTTAAACCTTTGGAATTAACTAAATCGAAATTCAACACGACTTTAGAAGACACTTTGTTTACGTTTTGCCCTCCTGCTCCGCTACTTCTAACTGCTTTAAATGAAAATTCTGATGCGATGATTGATTTATCCATTATCAGGTTGATGTGATGATTTTAGTAAATCATTTACAGTTTTCACTGGATTAAAAGTTTCCAACGGAACCTCAACAAAAATAGTTGTCCATTTTGCCATAGCACCATTCCATAAGCCTGGAAGTTCAAAGGCTTTAATTGGTTTGCCGTTTTTTGTTTTTTCGGTAATAAAAGCGGCATTTTGATCTATAAATTGGTTTAAATCAAACTTCTCGCCTTTAAAATTTTTCACACCACAAACTATATCAACTGGATTAAAATGAGTAGCTTCTTTGGCGATTCTTTTTTGTATTTTATTGTTTAAATCTATTTGTGATGATTCTACAATTTGAAGCGTTAATCTCCCTTTATCATCTTGTACCCAAAATGGTCCGCCACCCGGTTCGCCTTCATTTTTAACCATTCCACAAACACGAATTGGACGATTTAAAACTTTAATTAAATACTCAATTTTATAAGCCGTTTGGAAAAAATTAAACTCTTCTGGTAATGGAAATGCGGTTTTGTTTTCAGCAAAATCTCTTATTTCAGCAATTTCGGCTTCCGTTACGTTTCCTTCGGAAAGCTTTTTTAAATAATTGAATATTTGATATTGTATGCGGATTAAAACACCGCCTAAAACTTTTTTGTAAGTCGCAATAACCGATTTATGATTTTGCGAAACATTATCGATATTTTTAATGTAAATAACATCCGATTGAAGCGCATTCAAATTCTCAATTAAAGCGCCATGTCCGCCAGGTCTGAAAAACAATTTATCATCTTCTACACGAAAAGGCGTATTATCTTCATTAACCGCTAAAGTATCAGAAGATTGATCTTGGTAAGAAAAACTAATTTCACAATCTGAAAATTGATTGGTGATTTTCTCAAAATCGGCTTGAAATTCTTTTGTAATGGTGAAATGAATTTTAGTCTTATCATTTTCTTTCTTAAAGAAATCGGCTTCAAAAATATTCTCTTCAATTGGTGTGACAATCTTGTTGCCTTTTACATGAAAAGGTAAAATTCCTTTTGGTTTATGGGAAAAATGCAGTCCTTCGTTACTCAATAAAGTTTTAATTAAAACATAGTATCGCTTATCATTCGACAATGAATAATAATTGGGAAACAAATCAATTGTCTTCTGCTTTAACTCTCTGTAAAAAGGGAAATTTTTCAATCCAAAAATAAAAATAGAAACATCTTTTGCGTTCTTTTTGTTGATGTAACTATTAATGGTGTCATTCTTTTCGTCGAATTCATTCAAAAATTCATTCAAAAACTTAAACATGCGTGTTGCCGCACCTGAAGCAGGAACGAATTTTTCAATCGTATATTGATTTTTGTGTTTATCGAAATAAGATACCAACGGAAGAATTTCTTCTTCAGAAAAACGCCAAATACCATCGCCAATAGTAGCCGACTTCACTAGGTTAATCTTTGGAATTCCTTTGATGAAAAAATCTAGCTGTTGTTGTACTTTTTCTAGAGAATTTCCTCTTTCGTTAATATATTTTATATCTGCTTCTGTAAAAGTCTTTTCCATTCTAAATAGCCTAAAATAGCAATAATTGTAAATAATAAAAACTGCATACTGGAGAACGTCAATCCTTTATAAAAATACAAAGGCACCGAAATAATATCGGCTACAATCCAAATAATCCAGTTCTCAATCTTTCGTTTGGCCATGAGCCACATTCCTACAAAAAACAAAGCTGTTGTAAGCGTGTCTACATAAGCTGTCCAATCTGTAAATTTATCAAAAAAATGGTAAACCAACGCAATAAATAGTAAGGTTCCTGTAAAAATTAAGGTAGAAATAAAATAATCTTTTCGATTCATAACGGATATTGGAAATTCGTCCGCTCCATTTTTCTTTCTTGTCCATAAATACCAACCTAAAACACTCATTATGGAATAGTAAATATTGATGATAAAATCGCCAAATAATTTCCATTCCAACAAAATATATACAAAAATCAGTGTGCTAACTAATCCAGTTGGATACACTAAAACATTATTCTTTCTTGCAAATAAAACGCTAATAATTCCAAATATAACAGCAGTTAATTCAAGAAAAATAAAAAGATTAGAATAGTCTTTATATTGAGAAAACAATAACTCTATCATAATGAAAAGAAATTACTATCGTTTTCAAATGCGGTTCCTATCACAACCAAATCAGCTCCAGCATCGTAAACATCTTGAATGATTTTCATCGAACGAATGCCTCCACCAACAATCAATGGAATTTCGATATTTTGAGCGACGTAGCGAATCATTTCTAACGAAACATGCTGATTAGCGCCACTTCCGGCTTCTAAATAAATTAATTTCTTTCCTAAAAATTCGCCTGCTTTTGCAGTTTTATAAGCCAATTCAATATTGTCTTGTTCAATTGGTTGTGTTTGACTTACGCGTTGCACAGCTGTTTCTTTTCCTCCATCAATTAGCAAATAACCTGTTGGGATAATTTCCAAATTTGATTTTGCCAATACATCTACCGAATTGATATGATGTTCAATTAAATATTCTGGATTTCGACCTGAAAGTAAACTCAAGAATAAAATTCCATCGGCTTCATTGGAAATCTGAGAAGGGTGGCCTGGGAAAATTAATACTGGCAATTGAGTAGTTGTTTTAATTATTGAAATCAGTTCGTCTAAATGCGTTCCATTAAAAGTGCTTCCACCCACAAAAATATGTGTGGCTGGCGACTTTTTAATTTTATCTGACAAAACAATTGCTTGTTCAATTGAAACCTTTTCGGGATCGATTAAAATAGCTAATAGTTTTTGGCGATTTTTTTTCGCTAGAAGTATATTTTGATACAAGTTTTGCATTTTATTTTTTTGGGAAAGCACACACAAAGATATAATCTTCTACTTTATAAAATTGAATATTAAACTTTTCTATTTGGTTATTAAAATGTAATTCAGCAGCACATTTTCCATCAGAAAAACAAAATTCATTCTCGAAAATATGCTCAGGAAAACTAATTCCTTTTTCATTCTTAATTTTAAAAATAGATTCTTTTACTCCCCAAATCACAGTCGCTTTTTCTATTTGTTTTGAGATAGAAAGATTTTCTAAATGTTTCACTTCCATAAATCTTGGTGCAATCTTCAACGTTTTTTCTTTGAGTTTTTCCAAATCAATTCCCATCAATTCATCACTAATACAAATACAGGAAAATTCGTGCGAATGCGAAATAGAAATATGCTTACCATCACTTAAATGCGGTTTTCCAGCTTCATCATAAGTTAAATCATAATCGGTATAACCCAAATGTTGTAGTAACATTCGAACGGCTAAAAATCCTTTTTGATGTTCTTCTGATTTCATTCCTTCTAGACGAAAAAGCGAAGTATCACGTAACGAAACCGCTCTAAATAACGAAGTTACGTCTTCTGTAATGTGCCAGAAGTACGCAGTTGTATTTTCGTTGATATGTATAATTTTATGTAGCGGCATTTATATTTTGTTGTTTTTCAAATCGTTAGAAAATTAAACAATTCACAAATTAATAGAAATCTTTGAAAAAATAAAAAGTTATTTTGTAATTTTGCACTCTAATTTTAGAATATACAAATATACATAATAGATGAGTACACAAACATTACCTTATGTAGCTTATAAAGTGAAAGATATTTCACTTGCAGCTTGGGGAAGAAAAGAGATTGAATTAGCTGAAGCAGAAATGCCAGGTTTAATGGCTTTAAGAGCAGAATACGGAGCAACTCAACCTTTAAAAGGAGCAAGAATTGCTGGATGTCTTCACATGACAATTCAAACTGCTGTTTTAATTGAAACTTTAATTGCTTTAGGTGCAGAAGTTACTTGGTCTTCTTGTAACATTTTCTCAACTCAAGATCAGGCTGCTGCTGCTATTGCTGCTGCTGGAATTCAGGTTTATGCTTGGAAAGGTTTGAATGAAGAAGATTTCGATTGGTGTATTGAACAAACTTTATTCTTTGGTGAAGACAGAAAACCATTGAACATGATTTTAGATGATGGTGGAGATTTAACTAACATGGTTATTGATCGTTATCCAGAATTAGTTGCTGGAATCAAAGGTTTATCTGAAGAAACTACAACTGGAGTTCACCGTTTATACGAAAGAGTAAAAGCTGGAACTTTACCAATGCCTGCAATTAACGTAAATGATTCAGTTACTAAATCTAAATTTGATAACAAATACGGTTGTAAAGAATCTGCTGTTGATGCAGTAAGAAGAGCTACAGACATTATGTTAGCTGGAAAAAGAGTAGTTGTTTGTGGATATGGTGATGTTGGAAAAGGAACTGCGGCTTCTTTCCGTGGAGCTGGTTCTATTGTGACAGTTACTGAAATTGATCCAATTTGTGCTTTACAAGCAGCTATGGACGGTTTTGAAGTTAAAAAATTAGACACAGTTATCAAAACTGCTGATATTATTATTACTACAACCGGAAATAAAGACATCGTTTTAGGTTCTCACTTTGAACAAATGAAAGATAAAACTATCGTTTGTAACATTGGACACTTTGATAACGAAATTGATATGGCTTGGTTGAACAAAAACCATGGTGCATCTAAAATCGAAATCAAACCACAAGTTGATAAATATACTATCAACGGAAACGATATCATTATTTTAGCTGAAGGTCGTTTAGTAAACTTAGGTTGTGCTACAGGTCACCCAAGTTTTGTAATGAGTAACTCATTTACAAACCAAACGTTAGCTCAAATTGAATTATGGAACAACAGCGCAGCTTATAACAACGACGTTTATATGTTACCAAAACATTTAGATGAAAAAGTAGCGATGTTACACTTAGCTAAATTAGGAGTTGAATTAGAAACGTTACGTCCAGACCAAGCAGAATATATTGGTGTAGAAGTACAAGGTCCATTCAAACCAGAATATTACAGATACTAATTTTTAGTAAATAGTGAAAAGTGATTAGTAAATAGTCACTTAAAACATATTAAAACCCTTGCAGCAATGTGAGGGTTTTTCTTTTACCAACTATTTTTCAACAAATTAGCAACAACTTGAAACTTTTGGCGTTAAATTTGTACTAATCATCATCAATCAAAATCAATCATCATGTTAAAACGTTTTTTTATGTTATGTTCGGGCGTAGATTCCGACATAATTAATGGTTGTTCTAATGGCGAGCAAAACAAATATGCCGGAATTGGAGCTACCGTTTTCTTCACTGCCGTAATGGCTTTTATTGCTAGTGCTTATGCCCTTTTTACTGTTTTCGACAATGCATTTATTGCCATAGCTTTCGGTTTGGTTTGGGGTTTGCTTATTTTTAATTTGGATAGATTTATTGTGTCTACCATTAAAAAAAGAGATAGCTTTTTAGACGAATTTATTCAGGCAACACCACGAATTGCTTTAGCGATAATTATTGCAATCGTAATTTCGAAACCTTTGGAAATTAAAATCTTTGAAAAAGAAATCAATACCGTTTTATTAAAAGAAAAGAACGAAATGATGTTGGCCAACAAAAAACAAGTAGCCAATTATTTTCAATCCGACTTAGATAAAAACAAAGCGCAAATTGACAGCTTGAAATCTGATATTCTTAAAAAAGAGAAAGAAGTAAATGATTTGTATTCGGTTTACATTACCGAAGCTGAAGGAACTGCTGGAACTAAAAAGTTAGGCAAAGGTCCAGTTTATAAAGAAAAACGTGAAAAACACGATGCTTCTTTGCAAGATTTAGCGACATTAAAAGCTGCAAACCAAGCGAAAATTACCGATTTAGAAGCCAAATCCAAAACCTTACAAGCCGATTTAGATAAAAAAGTCACCGAAACCCAACCTATTATCGAAGGTTTCGACGGCTTAATGGCTCGAATTAATGCTTTGAATAAATTGCCATTCTTGCCTTCATTCTTCATTATGCTGTTGTTTTTAGCGATTGAAACTTCGCCCATTATTGCTAAATTATTATCCCCAAAAAGCGAATACGATTTCAAACAGGAAGACAACGAAATGGGCATCAAAAACATACTAGCTCAAAATCGTTACCAAAGCGAATTACAAAAGAAAACCGATGCCGAAATTTACGATAAAGTCTATGCCGACATCAAAGAAGATAAAGAACTATACAACTACAAAAAGAAAAGCGCTACGGAATTACTAAAACTTCAAGCGGATGGTTTTGTTGAGAAACAGAAAAAATCGATGTAAAGCTTAACCGCAAAGACGCAAAGATTTACGCAAGGTTCGCAAAGGTTATTAAAAAACAAAATCCCGATAAGTTTAAAATTTATCGGGATTCTTTTTATGTTTTATTAGCGGTTAGAAATTACAAAAACTTCAATATTTCGCCTTTCAATCTATCGTATTCTCCTTGAAGAATTAATCCGTTATCCAATAATTTTTTATAATTCTGAAGTTTCGCAAACAATTCGTCTTGCGTTAAATGTGCTAATCCTTTTTCTTCTGAAATTGGCGCTTCTACTTCCGTATCACGAATAACGTCATTTGGAGTAGGCATTAACTCTGCAAAATGTGTTACTTCTTCCGTTTGAATTTCCTCAATTACTTCTTCTACAACTGGCGTTTCAATTGGAGCTTCTGCTTTAACTTCTTCTAAAACTGGAGTGACTACTTTTGGATTTTTCAACAAATCCAATTGTTCTTTCGCGTAAGTATATAATTTTCGTGCTTGATTTTTTGGTAAATAATCAACCGTGTGGGTTAAATCTGAATTAGTTGTAAAGGTAAAATCTGCACCTAAAATTCCTTCTTTTACAAACGAACCTGCGATATCATCCCAATCGTAATCAATGAATTCCATCGATAATCCTAAGTTTTTAGGCTTACATAAAATGATTCTTTTATTAGTCACTACAATGCTATCAGGAAAAATAGTTACGGCTGGTTTTTTTTGAACCGCAATGTATCCAATTTCCTCGTTAGACATTAAAAGATTCTCCAATTTAGCCGTGATTTTCTCAATAGCTTTTGGATCTTGATCTTCGTTTAATATTTTTTTTAAGTTGTCTATCATGATAGTTACTTTGAATTTTCTTTTAATAGCACAAAAGTAATGCCTAATTTTCTAATTCTTGAATTTCTTGTTGGACTTTTTTCGTTAAACTTTTGAAAACAAGTTCGTAGGAATGATTAATTAATTCGCTCATCATTTTATCGGAAACATCACCATGAAAACGAACCGTATTCCAATGTACTTTACTCATGTGATACCCTGGTTCCATTGACTCGTATTCCGCTCGAAGTTCCAAAGCACGCTCCGGATCACATTTTAAATTTAATGATGGTGTTCCTTTTTCCCATTCAGATAACGAAGTAAGACAAAACATTTTTCCTCCTACTTTAAAGACCAAAGTATCTTCATCAAACGGAAAATGTTCGGTGACGCCTTTTTTGCTTAAACAGAACTCATATAATTGCTGAATATCCATTTTCGAAATTACTTTTTAATTTTATATAAAATCGGTTTACTCGGACTAGCATCATTTTCAAACGAAGCGAATTGTAAATTCAATAGATAACTTCCGTCTTGAATTTCTTCGTTTACATAAATCATTTCCGTAATCGTACAATTAAAACGAGCATCTTCATTTACTTGATTCACATCTTTTACATTCCAAAACGCTTTGTGTGCTAGTAATTTTCCTTCATCGTGCTCTTTATCCACACTTGGCAAATCGATTAGTAAATGTTGAATGCCTTTTTCTCTAATAAAAATTGATGCGGATTCTTCCAAATAAGGCGGATTTGTATTGGAATAATTTAAATGCTTTTTACTTTCTGGATTTGGCAATGTTCTGATGATGATGGCTTTTGGTGAATTTCCACCCAAAGCATTCTCAATTTGCTCTTTTGTTATAACTAAATCTTCCCCAACCTTTTTTGGCTCAACTGAAATCAATTCAGCCATAAAGAAAAACTGTATCAAACATTGATTTATGGAATAAAAATCTCGTGTGATATGTCCTAAACATTCTGTATGCGTACCATGCGCATGCGGATTGAAGAAAATATTATTAAAATTCGTAGACGATTTTCCTTCCGAAACTTTTCCTATCCAATCACCCATAGTTACAGGTTCAATTTCCGGTGCATTTTGATACCAAGCAATCGGGTTTTGTTCGTTGTTTGATAATGGAATAGAAATATCAAGAGGTTTTGATAAGTCGATTTGTATGTTGTTGATGGTTGCTTTCATAATTTTTAACCGCAAAGAGCGCAAGGTTTTCACTAAGTTCACAAAGCTTTGTGTTTCATTATGCTTTCTTTGTGTTCTTAGTGGTTAATAATCATTCCAAATTTAATAAAAACAAATCACTCGCAATTCCGTCACTCAAAAACTTTCCTTTTTTTGTAGTTCGTAAAATGTTATCATCAATAAACAACAAATGGTCTTCTATGAATTTTGCTGCTTGTTGGTTAAGATAATCCAAATAGGTTTTTCCAAATTCCTGTTCGATTCGTTCTAAAGAAACACCCCAAATCGTTCGTAAACCCGTCATAATATATTCGTTATAGCGGTCGGTTTTGGTTAAGGTTTCAATTTCTATTGGTAATTTATTTTCTTGAATAGATTTGATATAAAGTGAATTATTTGACACATTCCAACCTCTGTTTTTTCCATCATAACTGTGTGCTGACGGACCAATTCCGATGTACTTTTTGCCTAACCAATAACTCGAATTGTTTTTTGAAAAATATTTTTCTTTCCCAAAATTCGATAATTCGTAATGAATAAATCCGCTTTCCGAAAGTTTGTCCACTAAAATTTGAAAATGCTCTTGGGCGACTTCATCATCGGGTTGCGGAATGATTCCTTTTTGAATGAACGAATGCAAAGCCGTTTTAGGTTCAACCGTTAAGGCATAACTCGAAATATGCGGCACACCAAAAGACAAAGCCGTTTCAATGTTTTGCAACCATTTTTCGTTAGACATTTCTGGAACTCCATAAATCAAATCGATGGAGATATTATCGAAATAGTGTGTGGCAATTTCCAAACATTTCTTGGCTTCTTCCACATTGTGCGCGCGATTCATCAACTTTAAATCGTCTTCAAAAAACGATTGAATTCCGATAGATAAACGGTTGACTTTATTTTTTGATAATTCTATTATTCGCGTTTCAGTTAAATCATCTGGATTGGCTTCTACGGTGATTTCTGGATTTTCGACTACTTTATAGTTTCTATATACTTCATCAATCAAAAATTTCAAATCTTCAACCTGTAATATCGAAGGCGTTCCACCACCAAAATAAATAGTTTCTACTCCCGAAAATTCGGGATCATCTTGAAACTCACTTTTTCGTAATTCAATTTCTTTAGCTAATGCTAAAACCATTTCATCTTTCTTCTTCAAATTAGTAGAAAAATGAAAATCGCAATAATGACAAGCTTGTTTACAAAATGGTATGTGGATATAAATGCCTGACATAAATTTGTTGTTGTACTATTTTTATTATAGATTTGTTGAAGTAAATATTTTTAACATGAAAAAAATTAGATTCTTATTATTTGCTTTACCATTTATTCTGTTTGCTTGTTCATCAGACGATAGTGATAACAGCAACAGTAGCCAATTTGCAATGACTGCTAAAATTAATGGGGTAACATTTGAAGCAAACAACCCATTCGGAACAAATCTTTATTCTTCTACAAATATATGGGATTATTTTCCATTAGAAGACTTCGTAATGTTACAAGGAAGACAAGGAGGTTTATTAGGAAATCCTGAAATTAATATTTGGTTAAAAAGAACTGATATTGCTTTAGGAACTTATACTTTTGGCTCTGAAACTTACAGCACACCGCCATCACATTTTATTGACTTAATCGATAATAGTAATGAAGAAATGGAAGAAACAATAGGTGGTACCATAACAATTACTGAAGTAAATACTTCTTCAAAAATTGTTAAAGGAACATTTCAATTTACAACTTCTGATAATTCCGATGATACAGTTCCTGTAGTTAACATGACAGTAACAAATGGCACATTTAGATATAAATATGAAGATTAAAAAATAAAGTCATAAAAAATAGCCAGAAAAATTTCTGGCTATTTTTTTACTCTATCTTCATTATTCTTCACAAAAGCATCCCAACCCGAATAACTTTTTTCGCCAACCACTTTTCCCGAATTGAAAAAATGACAAACTGCAGCCGCCAAACCATCAGTGGAATCAAGATTTTTTGGTAATTCTTTTAACCCTAATAACTGTTGGAGCATTTTGGCTACTTGTTCCTTGCTGGCGTTTCCGTTACCAGTAATCGCCATTTTAATTTTTTTAGGTTCGTATTCTGTAATGGGAATATCTCTCGAAAGTCCGGCTGCCATGGCAACGCCTTGTGCTCTTCCTAATTTCAGCATCGATTGCACGTTTTTACCAAAGAAAGGTGCTTCAATGGCGATTTCATCTGGATTATGCGTGTCGATTAATTCTATGGTACGTTCAAAAATGACTCTTAATTTCTGATAATGGTTGTCGTATTTGGACAAAACGAGTTCGTTCAACTGCAGAAATTCCATTTTCTTGTTGACTACTTTGATTAATCCAAAACCCATTATCGTGGTTCCTGGGTCAATTCCTAATATGATGCGTTCGTTTGCCAATTTTAGTGTAAAGTTTCGTTTCTTTGTACCAATGATTACAATTCCTCACAAAGCTAAGCAATTCCTTGTTTTTACCATCAAACTTTTGATTGTAATTGGTGCGTTTTATTTTATTTATGACCAAATTGCTGGAAATTCGAAATTAGAATGGAGTAAATTCCAAACATTAGTTTTAGAAAAAACTTCGATAACAACCATCATTTTCATTTTATTGTTTAGTGTTGCGAATCGCTATTTCGAAATTTTAAAATGGCAGAATTTGGTGAGTTTTATCAAACCGATTTCTGTTGGTGAAGCGAGTAAACAAGTTTTAGGCGCCTTAACAGCTGGGATTTTTACACCAAATGGTTTAGGCGAATATGCTGGAAAAGCGATGTTTTTCAAAAAAGAGCAAACTAAAAAAGTGGTGTTTTTAAACCTGATTTGCAACGGAATTCAAATGATTTTGACGATTATTTTTGGAACTATTGGATTGATTTTAATTGGATATTGGAAATGGGCTTTAGCGATTATTGGAATAGCAATTCTATTATTTTTTGCTTCTATTCTTTCGAAAAACATCACCATAAAAGGGTATTCGATTCAAAAATTACTTCATAAAATAAACGAAATCCCAAAGAAGATTCACCGAAAAAATATTTTGCTTGGCGTTTGTCGTTACTTGGTTTTCTCGCATCAATATTATGTTTTGTTTTTGGTTTTTGATGTAGATTTACCTTATTTAACATTGATTAGCTCGATTGCTGCGGTTTACTTTTTAGCTTCTTCGTTACCGAGTTTTCAATTTTTAGATTTTGCCGTAAAAGGAAGTGTAGCTATGTTTTTCTTTGGAAAATATGGAGTTAATGAATGGATTGTGATTTTTATTAGTACTTTGATGTGGTTTTTGAACGTAGTTTTACCCGTAGTAATTGGAAGTTATTATGTAATGCGATTTAAGTTGAATACTTCAAATAGATAGTTCGTATGTTGGAATTAATTCTCGGAACCATTTTTCTCATTTACCTCCTATTCATTGGGCAACTGATTTATGGATTTAATCGAATGAGACGTTTTTCTAAAAAAGAATTCACTCCAAAAACGTCCTTTTCAATTGTAGTTCCGTTTCGAAATGAAAAAGAAAATCTTCCGAATTTATTGCATTCGATTTCTTTGTTGAATTACCCGAAAGAATTAGTGGAAGTGATTTTAGTGGATGATGATTCTGAGGAAAGTTGGAAGATGGAAGATGGAAGATGGAAGTTTGAAATTCGATTAATTAAGAACGAAAGAAAATCAAATTCACCAAAGAAAGATGCGATTGAGACTGCAATTGAAATAGCCAAAAATGATTGGATTATTACTACCGATGCAGATTGCTTGGTTCAGAAAGATTGGTTGAAAATTTATGATCAATATATTCAGGAAAATGAAGTAGAAATGGTGGCTTCTGGCGTTTGTTATATTCCGAAAAATGGTTTCTTATCCGCTTTTCAGAATTTAGATTTCTTGAGTTTACAAGGCGCTACGATTGGAAGTTTTGGAATTGGGAAACCTTTTATGTGTAATGGTGCTAATTTTGCCTATTATAAACATTTTTTCAAGGAATTAAACGGTTTTCAAGGAAATGAGACCATTGCTAGCGGTGACGATGTTTTTCTGCTTCAAAAAGCAGTTTCAGTTGCTCCGAAGAAAGTTGATTTTCTATTGGCTAAAGAAAGTATTGTTGCCACAAAACCAGTTGCAACTTGGTCTGAATTGTTTCAGCAAAGGGTTCGCTGGGCTTCGAAAAGCACCGGTTATTCTTCAGTTTATGGAAAGTTGTTAGCACTTGTTGTTTTTAGTGGGAATTTGGCTTGGATACTGAGTTTTATGCTTTGGCTGGTCAGTTTATTGGACCAAAACATTTTCATGCTTTTTGTCGCTTTAAAATTCCTAATCGATTTCATTTTACTTTACAAAATAGCTAATTTCTTCGAATCGAAATTACAATATGTGTTAGCGAGTAGTTTGTTGTATCCGTTTTTTAGTGTTTCGGTGGCGGTGTATTCTTTGTTTGGAAAATATAGTTGGAAAGGGAGATGCTTTCGAAAATAAAACTACTTCTCCATTTTAATAATCACTGGAAGCACAAATTGCGTTTTTACTTTCACACCTCTTTTTATTGCAGGTTCTACTTTTGGAAAATCAGATAATCTTGAGGTTAAAATACTATCGATTTTTGTTTTATCTGCTAAAGCGATGCTATCGTTTGGATATTGGGTTTCGAATTGCAAACTCGAATCGGGGTTTACGGTAATTTTTACGTTGATGGTGTCAATTTCTGGATATTCAATACGTAACGTGTCAATTCCTATTCGTTCCTGAATGGTTTGTGCTAAGTAATCAAAAAAACATTGTCTTTTTATTTCGGCATCTTTAATGGTATCGCATTGCAAAACCGATGGAAATTCATCCACTTCATCCCAATTGATTTTTTTTAATTCTTGTTCTAATAATTCTTTCTCATCAGGGACTTGCTTATCGAAGTACTGACAAGAAACCAATGAAATAAATAGGGCAAAAATGAATACTCTTTTATTCATAGAATTATTGTAATTTAAAAGTTAATGGTAAAGAATGCTTCACCTTAACTATATTTCCTTTATGTTTTGCTGGTTCAAATTTTGGTAATTTCAAAACGATTCTCTTCACTTCTTCTCTCAGGATTTCAGCTTCATTTGGCCCAACAATTTCTTGAATAATAACTGTTCCATTTTCGTCAATTATGAATTTTGCGATAAATCTACCTTGAATATTTTCCTCCATTGCTAATTCTGGATACCTAAAATTATTTTTTAAATGATTCATTAATTCGGTTTGAAAACACTCTTGAGATTTTTCAATAGCAATTCCTTTACAATTTGGAAATGCAGGTGCTTGTTCAACTATTGTCAAAGGTATAATTTCAGAATTTAAGTCAATAATCTGAACATCATTAACAACAACAGTCTTCTCTTTTTCTTGAGAAAATGAAATTATTGAAAAAACTAAAAAAACCACTTGAATTAATTTTCTCATATTACTCTTGCATCTGAAAGTTTATAGGTATTGCATACATAATATTTATTGGCTTCCCATCGCAAGTAGCTGGAATAGCTGTTGGTAATGATTTAATAATACGTATAGCTTCTTCTTCCAAAATCAATCCGTTTTTTGGACCATTAGCTTCTTTTATTTGCGGATTTCCTTCTTTATCAATAATAAAATGCACCATAACTCTTCCTTGCAATTCATGATCCATTGCAAATTCTGGATATCTAAACTTGTTATAGATATGCTTTCTAATGTAATTATCAAATGTATTTATCTCTTCAAGTTTAGTAATGTAATTTTTTACTTTATAATAAGGTAATTCTTGAGAAGTGCATTTTGTAAAACCTAAATCATCTTTAACAACAGTAGTTGTAATTTTAGATTTTTCAATAGAATCGGCTTGCTTTTTTTGTTGTTTGGCAATTTTACTCTCCTCAACACGAACCAAATAAGCATCCCATTCTTTCTTCTTTTGTTCGTCATATTCTTTTTTAACTCTTGCCAATTCTTTCAAACGATCTTGTGTTGACATATTTTTGTCTTGAGCAACAGTAGTATTAGCAACTAAAAAAGAAATAAAAAGTATAAAAACAAATCTCATAGAATCAAATAATTAAAAAAGTATGAAACAAAGTTATAAATTTGTTAGACAATAACTAAAATCTTATGGAATACTTTTTACTGATTCTTGGTTTGCTTTTAGTGATAGTGGGAATTATTGGCAGCTTACTTCCTGCTTTACCCGGTCCGCCAATTAGTTGGGTTGGGATTTTATTGCTTTATTTTTGTCCCGGAATGGAAACCAATTATTGGTTACTGGGCATTACTTTAGTAATTGCGGTTGTAATTGGCATTTTAGATTATGTGATTCCTGCAAAAGGCACAAAGTATTTTGGTGGAAGCAAATACGGCATTTGGGGAACTAACATAGGTTTAGTTGTTGGTTTGTTTTTTCCTCCTTTTGGATTTTTGATTGGTCCTTTTTTAGGGGCTTTAGTTGGAGAACTCATTTACAACTCAAACGAAGGAAAGCGTGCTTTTAAAGCTGCTACAGGTTCGTTTTTAGGTTTCTTAGCGGGAACGTTTATTAAGTTTTTAGTGAGTTTACTTTTTTTAGGAGTGTTTTTTGTTTTGGTTTGGCAGAATAGAGGGGTTTGGTTTTGATGGTTTTTCAATTTACTTAAATATTATCACTTTATTTTATCATTTCATTATTTAAGTAAATTGAAAGAAAAAACAAAAATGCTGAAATAAAGAATAAAATATTTACTAAAAAGACCGAAATTATTTTACTTTCCTTCAATACTAAATCTCTTCTTTTATATTTCTCATAAATCAAATAATTTAAAGCATAACTTAAAACAAATAATATTAAATTATAAAAAACATTTTTCATTAATCTGTAATTAATGATTATTGAAAACATATTTAATAAAAAGCTAAAAAGATTACTGTATATAAACGTTATAAAAAATAGCACGCCACTAATTGTGCTTTTCTTATTAATTACAATATCTTTATATATAGACGCATATAATCTGTCAAAAAAAATCACTACTTATATTTATTATTAATTTCTACAAAAATAACTAAAAAAGACAAGAGTGATAAATACGAAAAGTATCAAAATCAAAAAAGCTCTGCATAAATGCAAAGCTTTCCATTGGTCTAACTACTAAACCTTTTGGTACTTTCGTACCTAAACAACACAACTATTTTAAATATTTTAAGAGGGCAAAAAAGCCTTTCTTTTACGAAAGGCTTCCTCTTTACTGGCGGTCTGGACGGGACTCGAACCCGCGACCCCATGCGTGACAGGCATGTATTCTAACCAACTGAACTACCAAACCAGTGCTTGATTGCGAGTGCAAATATACTACGCTTTTTCATTCCTGCAAATATTTTTTAGAAAAATATTAAACTTTTTTTATCTGTTTTACCCAAACTTTTGTTTTTCAACTAAATACGTAGTCATAATTTTTTCAAATTTTTTATCAACAGAAACAGGAACATACTTAATTTGGTACTGCATACAGGTTGTTTCAACTGTTTTGAAAAACTCTTCTACCTTTTTTTGATACGTTTCTTGTGTGTTTTCAGCAAATAAATTAATCTCTTCTCCCGTTTCAACATCAATAAATTTTCTTGGCGTGTTGTCAAAACTGAAATTTAATTCTGTTTTTTTATCATAGACATGAAAAACCACAACCTTATGTTTGTTGTGTTTTAGATGTTGAAGTGCTTTGAAGATTTTCTCGCTGTCTTCGTTTTGAAACATATCGGTAAACAAAACTACCATCGAACGGCGATGAATATTTTCGGCAATTTGATGCAAAAAAGTGACTGTATCTGTTTTTTTGGTTTGATTATGATTTTCCAAAATACCTTCCAGCTTATTTAAAATCATGCGGTGATGACGATCACTTCCTTTTTCAGGCGAATAATATTCATACGTATCCGAATAAACGCTCAATCCAACAGCATCGCGTTGCTTTTTAAGCAAATTCATCAAAACCGCAGAAGCCAATACCGAAAATCCGATTTTACTCTCATAAAACGGCTGATTGTCTTTTAATTTAGGGTAATGCATCGAAGACGAATTATCCAAAATCAAATGACAGCGTAAATTGGTTTCTTCTTCGTAGCGCTTAGTGTATAATCTATCCGTTTTGGCGTATAATTTCCAATCGATATGTTTAGTACTTTCTCCTTGATTATAGATTTTATGTTCGGCAAACTCAGCTGAAAACCCATGAAACGGCGATTTGTGCATACCCGAAATAAAGCCTTCGACAATTTGATTAGCCAAAAGTTCCAAGTGCTCAAAACTGGAGATTTTTTGTATTTGAGATTCTAAATTCATATCGTAAAGATAGAAAAAGATTTTAGAAATGGGAAGCGGATAAAACGGATTCGCTCAGGCGAAACGCAGATTAAAACTGATTTTCATTATATGAACTCTTCAAAACGAAAAAATTATAATAAAACCCTATATAACTATGTTTTAAAAACAAAAAGGCTCAACTTTCGTTGAACCTTTTAAAATATTTCTTTTCTATTGATTATAGTAATGCATCAATTGCATCAGTATAGGTTTTCTTAGGAGCTACACCTACTTGTCTTCCTACTACTTCTCCGTTTTGGAAAATTAATACTGTTGGGATGTTTCTAACACCGTATTTTGCTGCAAATTCTTGGTTTGCATCTACGTCCACTTTTCCTACTACTGCTTTTCCTTCGTACTCGCTGTGAATTTCGTCGATAACTGGCCCAACCATTCTACATGGTCCACACCAAGCTGCCCAAAAATCTACTACTACTGGTTTGTCTGATTTTAATACTACCTCATCAAAAGTAGCATCTGTTATTGCTAATGCCATATTTTTCTTTTTAGTTTTATACTTATTATGAATGCAAATTTAGGAATTAATTACGAATGAAAGTGTGTTTTAAAATTAGTTTTGATTATACTCACATTTGTAGAACTTATACTTAATTCAATTTGAAATTCACTTGCATTTTTTCTAATTCTTGAAGCAACTCAGATGAAATCTTTACTTTTAATTTTCGGCTTGGCATAGAAAGCTTTGTTTTTACAATGATTTCTTCTTTCTCTACCGGAACTTCAATATTCATTTCTACATCTTCACCTGTTTCGTCAATCACTTCTTCATCAACATCAATTGGCGTTATTACTGAAACATCTGCTGCTGTAGTTTTAATTTTTTCTAATTCCATAACTTCAAAAGTCACCGAATTATCACCCGCATTTGCAGCAAAAAGTTCGTTCAATTCAGCAACAAAATTGGAATGCAAATCTTTAATATCTAAATGAATAAATAGTTTTTTAGCAAACGTTGGCAACACATCCGCTAACATTTTTGCGTCTAAAAACTGAATTCTTGGATCTGATTTTTTACCTGTTTCGCGATTTACCCAACCTTCTTTCACATTAATTTTGAAATACACAAACTGATTTTGCAACAAGAAATGACGGTATTTTAAATATTCTTCATCAAAAATTCGGAATTCGTAACTCTCATCATAGCCTTCTAATACAAAGGTCGCCCAGCCTTTTCCGTTTTTTGCAGTTCTATGTTGTACATTGGTAACAATTCCTCCAAAAGAAAGGTTTTTGCCCAAATGTTGCTCCAAATTTTTAAGCGATTCTAATTTTGCATTGCAGAAATATTTCATTTCAAACTTGTAATCATCTAACGGATGACCAGAAATATAAATCCCAACGACTTCTTTTTCTTTGGCTAATTTTTCCATCGTACTCCAATCTTCACAAGGAGGCACAATCGGTTCAGCAATTTGCACTTCTGAAGCATCGCCAAACAAACTTACTTGAGATGAATTTTCGTTTTCTTGAAATTTCGAACCATAACGAATCGCTTTTTCCAAAAAAGTAATTCCGTCGCCATCATGATGAAAATATTGGGCACGATGTGTTTCGGTAAAACCATCAAAACCACCTGCTAATGCTAAGTTCTCAAATGCTTTTTTATTGGCAGCACGTAAATCAATTCGTTTGGCTAAATCGAAGATTGATTTGTAATTTCCGTCTTTTCTGTTATCAACAATAGTTTGAACGGCTCCTGCTCCAACACCTTTTACAGCTCCCATTCCGAAACGAACTGCATAGTTTTCGTTTACTGTAAATTTATAATACGATTCATTCACATCTGGACCCAAAACGGCTAATCCCATACGTTTACATTCTTCCATAAAGAACGAAACTTGTTTGATGTCGTTCATGTTGTTAGAAAGTACCGCAGCCATGTATTCAGCAGGATAATGCGCTTTTAAATAAGCCGTTTGATAAGCAATCCAAGCATAACAAGTAGAGTGCGATTTATTGAACGCATAACTTGCAAACGCTTCCCAGTCTTTCCAAATTTTCTCTAAAATAACAGGGTCGTGACCTTTTTCTGCGGCTTGATTAATAAATTGAGGTTTCATTTTGTTCAAAACGTCAATTTGTTTTTTACCCATCGCTTTACGCAAAACGTCGGCATCACCTTTTGAAAATCCGGCTAATTTTTGTGACAAAAGCATTACCTGCTCTTGGTAAACTGTAATTCCGTAAGTTTCTGCTAAGTATTCTTCACACGCTTCTAAATCGTATTTGATTTCTTCTTCGCCGTTTTTTCTACGAACGAAAGAAGGAATATATTCCAATGGTCCCGGACGATATAATGCATTCATGGCAATTAAATCGGCAAAAACAGTTGGTTTTAAGTCCTTCATATATTTTTGCATTCCAGGCGATTCGTATTGAAAAACACCAACCGTTTCACCTCTTTGGAACAACTCATATGTTTTTTGGTCGTCAATAGGAAAATTATCAGGATCTAAGTCGATTCCTAAACGATATTTAACCAATTTAACCGTGTCTTTAATTAAGGTTAGGGTTTTTAATCCCAAAAAGTCCATCTTCAACAAACCTGCACTTTCAGCTACCGAGTTGTCAAATTGCGTAACATATAAATCGGAATCTTTTGCGGTTGTAACAGGAACGAAATTCGTAATATCACTTGGTGTAATGATAACTCCACAAGCGTGAATTCCGGTGTTTCGCATGGAACCTTCTAACACTTTTGCTTGCTGAATGGTTTCTCCTGCTAAATCTTCTGAGTTGGCAATTCCAATTAATTCTTTAACTCTATCGAATTCTTCCGAACGCAATGCTTTTTTGACTTCGCTTTCGTCTTCGGCCAAAAATCGAGCTAAATTCCATTTGGAAGGCATCATTCCTGGAATCAATTTAGCAATTCTATCGGCTTCAAAAAGCGGTAAATCTAATACACGAGCGGTATCTCGAATTGCAGACTTCGTAGCCATTTTCCCATAGGTAATAATTTGCGCCACCTGATTAGAACCATATTTATTGATTACATAATCCATGACACGACCACGACCTTCATCATCAAAGTCGATATCAATATCGGGCATGGAAACACGGTCGGGATTTAGGAAACGCTCAAAAAGCAAATCGTACTTAATGGGGTCAATATTTGTAATTCCTAAACAATATGCTACAGCAGAACCCGCTGCAGAACCACGACCTGGCCCTACAGAAACATCCATTTTTCTAGCTTCCGCGATGAAATCTTGAACAATTAAGAAATAACCTGGATAACCGGAATTGGAAATCGTGAGCAATTCAAAATCCAAACGTTCTTTGATGTCATCGGTTAATTCTGGATAGCGTTTTTCGGCTCCTTTGTAAGTTAAATGTCTTAAATAATTATTCTCTCCTCGCACACCTCCGTCTTCGGTATCTTCAGGGACTTCAAACTCATCAGGAATTTTAAATTTTGGAAGTAATACATCTCTATATAAAGAATACGATTCCACTTTATCAATAATTTCTTGAATATTAATAATTGCTTCGGGTAAATCCGCAAAAAGTTGCTTCATTTCGTCACCCGATTTGAAATAATATTCTTGGTTTGGCATCCCATAACGATAACCACGTCCGCGACCAATTGGTGTGGCTTGTTTTTCACCATCTTTCACACACAATAAAATATCGTGAGCGTTGGCATCTTCTTTATTAACGTAATAGGTATTATTGGTCGCAACCAACTTCACATTGTGCTTTTTTGCGAAAGCAATTAATGTTTGATTAACGCGATTTTCGTCTTCTTGCTTGTGTCGCATTAATTCCAGATAGAAATCGGAACCAAATTGCTCTTTCCACCAAATCAAAGCTTCTTCCGCTTGACTTTCACCGACATTCAGAATTTTACTTGGAATTTCTCCGTATAAATTCCCAGATAAAACAATGATGTCATCTTTGTATTGCTCTACTACTTTTCTGTCAATACGAGGCACATAATAAAATCCTGCCGTGTATGCGATGGATGACATTTTGGCTAAATTGTGATAGCCTTTTTTATTTTTCGCCAATAAAACTACTTGATATCCGTTGTCTTTCTTGGTCTTATCTTTATGATCGTCACAGATATTGAATTCACAACCAACTATCGGTTTGATTTCGGTTTCTGTTGGCTCTTCTCCTGCTTCTATTGAGGCTTCAATTTTTGCTTTAGCGGCTTTATTATGATTCATTACAGCGCTTACAAAATGGAAAGCACCCATCATGTTACCCGTATCGGTCATAGCAACCGCTGGCATTTTGAATTTTGCTGAAGCTTTTACTAAATCATTAATTGCAATGGTAGATTGCAAAACCGAAAACTGTGTATGATTATGTAAGTGTGCGAAAGCAGCGTCTTTTAAATCTGATTTTACTTCCTCTGAAATCGTGGTTTGAACTTCCTCTTGCTCGATTTTTTTCAAACGCGCTCTAATTTCCTCAGAGGCTTGTTTCAGATTGATATGCTTTAATCCGATTAATTGGATTTCGCCCAGATTTTTTTCTCGGAAACTTCTAAAATATTCTGGTGTTACATCTAATTCTTCTTTGGTAAAAACTTCTCTTTTAATTAATTCCAAGAAACAACGAGTAGTTGCTTCTACATCGGCAGTTGCATTGTGTGCTTCTGCGAAAGGCTGATTGAAAAGATATTTATGTAATTCGGTTAATGTTGGTAATTTGAATCTTCCGCCACGACCACCTGGTAATTTTAATAAGTTGGCTGTGATTTCGGTACAGGTATCCAAAACTGGCATTTTAGTCATATCGGAACCAATATTCATACGATGGAATTCACATCCCATGATATTAACATCAAATCCTACATTTTGCCCTACGATAAATTTCGTTTTTGAAAGTGCAATGTTGAATTTCTCTAAAACCTCCGATAATAGAATTCCTTGCTCCATTGCCAATTCGGTAGAGATACCGTGAATTCGTTCGGCATCATACGGAATATTAAAACCTTCAGGCTTTACCAAATAATCTTGATGCTCGATAAGATTTCCCATTTCGTCATGCAATTGCCATGCAATTTGTATACAACGAGGCCAGTTATCGGTATCGGTAATGGGAGCCGACCAACTGCGAGGTAATCCTGTGGTTTCTGTATCGAAAATTAAGTACATCTATCTGATAATTAAGTTAAAGACAAAAGGCAAAAGCAGATTTTGAATAAAAACAAAAATACATTTTATGTTGTTGAATGCCAATTTAAGTTATCAACAAAACAAAAAACCACCTGAATTGCTCCAGATGGTTTTGATATTTTTAAATTGTTTTTATTAAAATGTTGAAAGTGGTATTTTGTAAAAAACACCTTCTGAAAAAGTAATTACTTGACCTTCTTCATTAACTGCATTAAACTTATATGTACCAGTAAACAATCCGTTTTCAACTTCTTCAATTTCAATTTCACCATTACTTTGTTGAATATTGATAACTCTGAAAGTCGCGTTATTATTTCCTCCAACAATAGTGATAATATCTCCAGGTCTATATCCAACTCCTCTTGCTACAACAGTAATTGCTGTTACAGTACCATTTGTAGTTTGAGTAGCCACTCTTAATCCAGAACCAGAACCACCAGTTGTTTGAGCTCCAGTCGAATTAGCTTGGTAAGCAGTTCCTCTATTTATCATTGCAGAAACTTTAAATGCTGGTCCAGAATACAAACCAGTATCATAATAATCTGAAAATCCATCAACATCATTAGAGTAAGTTGCAAAATTTTCTTGATTAGTTGTACCTAAAACATAAATTCCAGGATCAGTACTTGCCGTTTCTAATGTAACTGTTTCAAATTGGTTGAAGGCAGTTATAATCATTCTACCATCCTCATCAACACTAACTCTTGCGTCATTTGCTCTCCAATAAACATCATTTTGTTTGGCTTGAAAAGCTGGATTATTAGTTTGAAGATCCTCTTGACACGAAGAAAAAGCAACAACAAGCGCAAGTAAAGAAACTATTTTTTTCATCTTAAATTAAGTTCGTTATAATATGTAGGTAACAAAAATAACTTTTTTATTGAAATAAATACATTTTACACGAAAAAATATTTTCAGACAACTTATACATTTGTATTGCAAAGTTTTATATATTTGCACCCTTAAATAACCGAGGTCGAGAACCTCAAATTAATCACAAGATTATGTCAGTAAAAATTAGATTACAAAGACACGGAAAAAAAGGGAAACCTTTTTATTGGGTTGTTGCAGCAGATGCAAGATCAAAAAGAGATGGTAAATTCTTAGAGAAAATCGGAACTTACAATCCAAACACTAACCCAGCTACTATCGATTTAAACATCGAAAAAGCAGCACAATGGTTACACAACGGTGCTCAGCCAACTGACACTGCAAGAGCAATTTTATCTTACACTGGTGCTTTATTAAAACACCACTTAGATGGAGGAGTTCGTAAAGGTGCTTTAACTCAAGAACAAGCTGATGCTAAATTAGCAACTTGGTTAGACGAGAAAGCTGGTAAAGTTGATGCAAAAAAATCTGGTTTATCTAAAGCAGAGGCTGATGCAAAAGCAAAAGCATTCAAAGCTGAACAAGAAGCAAACGCAAAACGTATTGCTGCTCAAGCTGAAGCTGCGAAAGTAGAAGAAGTAGCTGAAGAAGCTGCAGCAGAAGTAACTGAAGAAGTAGTAGAAGCTGCTGCTGAAGAAACTCCAGCTGTTGAAGAAAACAACGAAGAAACTCAAGCATAATTTTATAGCGATTCCATGCGTAAAGAAGATTGTTTCTATTTAGGTAAAATCGCAAAAAAATTTAGTTTCAAAGGGGAAGTCTTGGCGTATTTAGACACCGACGAACCCGAATTGTATCAAAATTTGGAATCAGTTTTTGTTGAAATCAACAAAAGTCTGGTTCCATTTTTTATTGAAAGTAGTTCGATTCACAAAGAAAAATTCTTGCGTGTTCGTTTTGAAGATATTCAAACTGAAGAAGAAGCAGACGAAATTATGGGAAGCGAAATTTATCTTCCACTTTCTATGTTACCAAAATTAGAAGGCACTCAATTTTATTACCACGAAGTAATTGGATTTGATGTTATTGACCTAATGAGAGGAAATATTGGAAAAATTGTTGCTATTAACGATAGTGGCGCACAACCTCTTTTTGAAATTGATAAAAACGGAACTGAAATTTTAATTCCGCTTATTGATGATTTCATTATTGCACTTGACAGAGCAAACAAAACCATTACTTTAGAAACTCCTGAAGGTTTGGTTGACTTATATCTTGGATAATTCCAATGACTTTTACCTTCAAACAATTTTCCGTTAATCAAGATCGTTGTGCTATGAAAATTGGCACTGATGGCGTTTTACTTGGCGCTTGGACTCCGTTAATCAACAATCCGTACAATGTTTTAGATATTGGTGCTGGAACTGGAATTTTATCCTTGATGTTAGCCCAAAGAAGTAACGCCGAACAAATTGACGCGATTGAAATTGACGAAGATGCTTACGAACAATGCGTAGAAAATTTTGAAGCTTCTCCTTGGGGTGATAAATTATTCTGTTTTCATGCAGGTTTAGATGAATTTATTGATGAACCAGAAGACGAATACGATTTAATTATTTCCAATCCGCCTTTTTATACAGACGATTATAAATCAGATAATACTTCGAGAGATTTAGCACGTTTTGAAGACGCTTTACCTTTTGAAGAATTAATTGAAGCGGCTGCCTTATTACTTTCTGATAACGGGATTTTTTCTGTGATTATTCCTTTTAAAGAAGAAGAGCGATTTGTTTCTATCTGTAAAGAATTGGATTTATTTCCACTAAAAATCACTCGTGTAAAAGGCACACCCACAACAGAAATCAAAAGAAGTTTATTGGCTTTTTGCAGAATGGAACAAACTCCGTTGATTGATGAGTTAGTCATTGAAATTTCGAGACATAATTATACTCCTGAATACATCGAATTAACGAAAGAGTTCTACTTGAAGATGTAACCCTAGCCCAGATAGAAGAGAAAATCCTTTTTATACCTGACAGGTTTTCGAAAACCTGTCAGGTATAAAAAGATTGAAACGGATAGCTGGAAATAGCTTAAAAAAATTATAACACTTGTTCGTTGATTTGTTAAAAATCTTTACTTACTTTTGTGACTTTCAAATCAAAAACTATGAGACCAGACTTATTTCAATCTCCAGATTATTATTTATTAGACGAATTATTATCTGACGAACATAAAATGGTGCGTGATGCTGCACGTGCTTGGGTAAAAAAAGAAGTATCTCCAATTATTGAAGAATACGCGCAAAGAGCAGAATTTCCACATCAAATCGTAAAAGGTTTAGGAGAAATTGGCGGATTTGGTCCTTATATTCCAGTGGAATATGGTGGTGCTGGATTAGATCAAATTTCTTATGGATTAATCATGCAAGAAATTGAAAGAGGAGATTCGGGTGTACGTTCGACTTCTTCTGTTCAATCTTCATTGGTTATGTATCCTATTTGGAAATACGGAAACGAAGAACAAAGAATGAAATATTTACCAAAATTAGCCACTGGAGAATTCATTGGTTGTTTTGGTTTAACTGAGCCAGATTTTGGTTCAAATCCAGGTGGAATGGTAACTAATTTTAAAGATATGGGCGATCATTATCTTTTAAATGGTGCTAAAATGTGGATTTCTAATGCGCCTTTTGCTGATATTGCAGTGGTTTGGGCTAAAAACGAAGAAGGAAGAATTCACGGATTAATCGTGGAAAGAGGAATGGAAGGTTTCTCAACTCCAGAAACCCACAATAAATGGTCGTTAAGAGCTTCTGCAACTGGAGAGCTTATTTTTGACAACGTAAAAGTTCCAAAAGAAAACTTATTACCAAACAAATCTGGATTAGGAGCACCTCTAGGATGTTTAGATTCTGCACGTTATGGAATTGCTTGGGGAGCGATTGGAGCAGCTATGGATTGTTATGATACAGCTTTGAGATATTCAAAAGAACGTATTCAGTTTGACAAACCAATTGGAGCTACGCAATTACAACAAAAGAAATTGGCTGAGATGATTACTGAAATTACGAAAGCACAATTATTAACTTGGAGATTAGGAGTTTTAAGAAACGAAGGAAAAGCTACTACTGCTCAAATTTCTATGGCAAAAAGAAACAATGTTGATATGGCATTAACAATTGCTCGTGATGCACGTCAAATGTTAGGTGGAATGGGAATTACAGGTGAATATTCAATCATGAGACACATGATGAACTTAGAATCTGTAGTGACTTACGAAGGAACACACGACATTCACTTGTTAATTACAGGTATGGATGTTACAGGTTTCCCAGCATTCAAGTAATTAAACAATAGATAAAATTGATACAAAATGCTTCTCTTTTTAGGGAAGCATTTTTACATTTGTAATGTACAGATTCCAAACCAAAAGAGGTCGGAATTTCGTATATGATAATAAAAATTGCCCTATGAATATTCAAACCATAAACCAATCGATTCAAAGTCAGAAAGAACAATTATTAAATCATTCGTTATACAATAAAGTAAAAACGATTGAAGATTTACATTGTTTCTTAGAAAACCACATTTATGCGGTTTGGGATTTTATGTCGCTACTAAAAGCCTTGCAAAATAAATTGACTTGTACTACAACTCCGTGGTTACCTATTGGGAATCCGGAAATTCGGTATCTAATTAATGAAATTGTAGTAGCCGAAGAAACCGATTTAACATTGGATGGCACACGTCAAAGTCATTTTGAAATGTATTTGGATGCGATGACGCAATGTGGTGCTTCGGCAACTCAAATCAGTGCATTTTTGAAGAATGTAGAAGAAACGAAAAACATTTTTGTATCGATAAAGCAAAGTGATTTACATCCGAATGTGAAGGCATTTTTAGATTTCACTTTCCGTGTGATTGAACAAGGAAAACCGCATGAGATTGCAGCAGCTTTTACCTTTGGAAGAGAAGATTTAATTCCGAATATGTTTACCGAAATTTTAAAAAGCTTCCAACAAAACTTCCCAGAAACGGATTTATCTAAACTAATTTACTATTTTGAAAGACATATTGAATTAGACGCAGACGAACACGGACCAATGGCAATGCAAATGATTGCTGAACTTTGCGGAACTTCTGAACAAAAATGGAATGAAGTTCAAGAAATTTCAGTTTTAGCTTTAGAAAAAAGAATCGGACTTTGGAATGCAATTGAAGAGCAAATGGAACAAAAACTTGAAATGGCATAATTTTTATATATTTATGCTTCCAAAAAAAGAAGTATGTCATCTCAAACTCGGTTAACAAAAGCTTATAAAGAAGCCAAAAGAATTTCGTTTACCAATCAAGATAAATTTATTTTGTTTAGCGATTGTCATCGTGGAGATGCCAGTTTTGCTGATGATTTTGCCAACAATCGCAATATTTATATGCATGCTTTAAATCATTATTTCAAAGAGAATTTTCAGTATATCGAATTAGGTGATGGCGATGAATTATGGGAAAACATCTTTTTTAAGACGATTTTTGAAGCGAATAAAAACATTTTTTTAGTACTGCAGAAGTTTTTCAATCAAGGAAAATTACACATGATTTATGGTAATCACGATTTCATTTTTCGAAATCCAAATACTGTAAAACGTGTTTTATCGGAATACTTTGAACCTAGAGAAGGAAAAAATGTACCGCTATTTCCGGGTATAAAATATAACGAAGCCATTGTTTTAGAAAACTCCGAAACCAAACAAGAAATTTTCTTAACGCACGGTCATCAGGCTGATTTTATGAATTATGTGGGTTGGAAAATCAATCGCTTTTTGGTGCAAGTTCTTTGGAAACCTTTGCAAGTTTGGGGTATAAAAGACCCAACAAGTCCGGCAAAAAACTATGTAGAACTTATTAAGGTTGAACGTAGAATTAAAAAATGGATTGCTGCAAACGGAAATAAAATTACAATTACAGGACACACACACCGACCTCGTTTTCCAAAACCACAAGACAATGCTTTGCATTATTTTAATGACGGAAGTTGTGTGCATCCAAGAAGCATTACTGGAATTGAAATTGTGGAAGGAACAATTACTTTAATCAAATGGTATATTGACACCACCGATAATGGTACGCTGCAAATTGTGAAAGAAGTGTTAGAAGGACCTTGTAAGTTGGATGATTATAAATAAAAAAAGCGAGAAAAATCTCGCTTTATTGTTCTGGTGCTATTTCAATTTCTAAACCTTCTAAATCTTCAGTGATTGGAATTTGACAACCTAATCGTGAATTATCCTTTACGTGATAGGCTTCCCAAAGCATTGCTTCTTCATCTGGATTGCGATCTAATGAGATTACATCGTTTAAAATATAACACTGACAAGAAGCGCACATTGCCATTCCTCCACAAACTCCAACAGTTCCTTCTTCGGCTAATTCATAGGAACGAATTAACTCCATGATGTTCATGTTCATGTCGGTTGGTGCTAACACTTCGTGTTTTACTCCGTTTCTGTCGGTTATGAAAATTTTTACGTCTAGGCTCATATTAATCAATCGATTTTACAACTGCTTTTTCAGCTTCTTTTCTGGTTCCGTCAAAACCATCAACTCCAGAAACGGTGGTATATTTCAACACATAACGTTTTCCTGGGTTAATTCTATTGTACACACTTTGGCACATTAAAGTAGCTTCGTGGAATCCACATAAAATCAACTTTAATTTTCCTGGGTAAATATTAACGTCACCTATGGCGTAAATTCCGTCGATGTTGGTTTGATAATCTAAAGCGTTATTTACTTTGATAGCATTCTTTTCGATTTCTAATCCCCAGTTGGCAATTGGCCCTAACTTTGGTGTTAATCCGAAAAGTGGAATAAAATAATCACATTCTACTTTCATTCTGGCACCGTTAACTTCAATATCAACAGCGGTTATTCTTTCACTACCATTAAACCCAACAACTTCTGCAGGAGTAACTAATTTAATTTTTCCAGCGTTTTTTAATTCTTGTACTTTTTCAACCGAATCTAAAGCGCCGCGAAATTCGTTTCTTCTGTGTACCAATGTTACTGAATTTGCTACATTCGACAAGAAAATACTCCAATCTAAAGCGGAGTCACCTCCACCAGCAATTACAATATTTTTTCCACGGTATTTTTCTGGATCTTTTACAAAGTAATCAACTCCACGGTCTTCTTTTTCGTAAAATTCGATATCTTTTAGAATCGGTTTTCTTGGTTCAAAAGTTCCTAAACCACCTGCAATTGCAATCGCTTTTGCTTGATGTTTTGTTCCTTCATTAGTAGTTACTATGAATGTTCCGTCTTCTAATTTTTCAATGGTTTCAGCGGTTTCTCCTAAGGTAAATCCCGGTTGAAACTGTTTGATTTGTTCCATCAAATTGGTTACCAAATCTCCAGCTAATACTGAAGGATAACCTGGAATATCGAAGATTGGTTTTTTTGGATATAATTCTGCTAATTGCCCGCCAGGTTGTGGCAAGGCATCAATAATATGACATTTTAACTGTAATAATCCGGCTTCGAAAACGGCAAAAAGTCCCGTGGGACCTGCACCGATTATAAGAATATCTGTTTGAATCATTTTTTTAATTTTGAGATAGCAAATTAACAAACTCGTAAAGTGTAGAAATATGATTTATATCATACTATTCTTTTCTAAGCTATATTTTCTACTGTTTCAATTTGAGGAACATACTTTTTAATAGTAGTTTCAACACCTGCTTTCATAGTACTGATGCTTAAACTACAATTTGTACAAGCGCCTTCTAAACGTACTTTTACGTGTTTGTCATCAATAATTTCTACTAGTGAAATGTTGCCACCATCAGAATTCAAAAACGGACGAATTTCCTCTAATGCTTTTTCAACATTATCTTTTATTTCTATTGTAGTCATAATTTTTAGTTTTCAGTCACAGTTTTCAGTCGCAGTAAACAGCTTAAACTGTATACTGAGACTGTAAACTGAATACTATTTTTTTACAGCAGAACAACCTGCCATTGTTGTTATTTTGATAGCTTCTGTAGGAGGCAAAGTTTCATTACGATTTACAGTTTCTTGTACTACGTTTCTTGTAATCGCTTCAAAAACACCTTCTAAAACTGAAGCCGTCTGTAATGCTGCTGGACGACCATAATCTCCAGCCTCACGAATACTTTGTACTAATGGCACTTCTCCTAAAAGTGGCACTTGTAAATCTTCTGCTAAGTTTTTAGCACCTTCTTTACCAAATATATAATATTTATTTTCAGGAAGTTCTTCTGGTGTGAAATACGCCATGTTTTCGATAATTCCTAAAACAGGCACATTGATAGATTCCGACATAAACATCGAAACTCCTTTTTTAGCATCGGCTAAGGCAACTGCTTGTGGTGTACTTACTACAACTGCTCCGGTAATAGGTAACGATTGCATAATTGATAAGTGAATATCGCCTGTTCCTGGTGGTAAATCGATTAACATGAAATCTAATTCACCCCAGTTGGCATCAAAAATCATTTGATTTAAAGCTTTAGCCGCCATCGGGCCTCTCCAAATAACCGCTTGATCTGGCTTTGTAAAAAATCCGATAGACAAAATTTCTACTCCGTAACTTGAAACAGGTTGCATTTTTGATTTTCCATCAACCTCAACTGAAATGGGTTTCGAATTTTCAACATCAAACATAATTGGCATTGAAGGTCCGTAAATATCGGCATCTAAAACCCCAACTTTGAATCCCATTTTAGCTAATGTTACCGCAAGATTTGCTGTAATAGTTGATTTTCCTACACCACCTTTTCCTGAAGCAACTGCAATGATATTTGAAATTCCAGGAATTTGTTTCCCTTTAATTAAATTAGGATTTTCTGGTTTTTCTGGCGCTTCTACCTTGATATTTACTTTTACTTTGGCTTTTTCGTACACTTTCTCGTGGATTACTTTTATGATGTCCACTTCTGCACGTTTTTTAATATGCAATGCTGGAGTTGATAAAAGCACATCAACTACTACCTCATCTCCAAAAGTGATTACATTTTGAATGGCACCACTTTCGACCATATTTTTACCTTCACCAGCTACCGAAATAGTTTCTAATGCAGTCAAAATTTCTTTTCTATCTAATTTCATCTGTTTGAGTTTTTTCGTAATCAGTCTGATTGAAATAAAATTGCATTTTTATTCAGACTGATTTTAGATTGCAAAGATAATAAGAAGTTTAGGAGTTTAAAAGTTTAGATGTTTAAAGTTTTTATAATTTGATAGTTAGAATCTATTGTATTAAAAAAAGCAACCTTTTACAAGATTGCTTTCTAAACTAACTGAAAATAGAATTACTAATATTGTAAAAACAAATTGAAATTTATCTCAACATTGTCATTAACTACCACCATGCCTAATAATTTTTTAGGAGATTTTAATTTAAAATCTTTGATGTTCAACTTCAATTGTCCTTTCACATTATTTGTTGTTTGATTATATGTTACAGGAACTAAATATTCTCTTTCAATTCCGGCAATTTTTACATTTAATTTGGCTGTAATATTTTCTTTTACTGCATTTAATTCTTTTACATTGATTACAATATGAGGATATTCTTCTGCTTTAAGTATAGATTTAAAATCTTTTGTAATCATTTTATGAGCACAATCGAAACCTGTACTTTTAATGGAAAGCTTTGCGCCCTCTAACAGTATTTTGTTGTTATTTCTAGCTATTGAAACCTGCAAATCGTTCTCAATAAAATCAGAATTGTATTTGCACTCAAAACTATTGACATTTGATTTTCCTTTTATTGTAACTTCACTCTTGTTAGTGATTTTAACTTTAGTTACGTTTTTAGAAAACCCAAAACTCAAAAGAATAATAACTGCTATAATACCTATTGCTTTCATAACCTTAAAATAAAGTGAAAAGCACAATTGCTTCTCACTTTATAAATTTAATTTATTAGAAACTGATAATCGCTTCAAACATTACTCCACTAAATTTACCACCGTACAAGTCGTTTGGATTAACTCCTGTAAATTGGCTATATCCTTGGTAGTTTTGTTGTACGTAAGCTAATTTAGCTAACACATTTTTTGTCATAAACCAACCAGCACTTGCTTCAAATCTGTTTACATCTACTTTATCAGCATCTGCATTTTTTAATTTACCTGTTACTGTGTTAAATTTACCACCTACATAATATTTTTCGCCTTGACCAAATCTGTAAACGATATCTCCAGCATATTGATTAACTGTACGTTTGTCATCTGTTCCTTTATAATCTCCACCAGAAGCAAATTCTAATGTTCCAAAGAATTCAAATCCTCTAAATTTAATAAATGGATTGAACATGTATGAAGTAGCCCAATTTCCAAATGCAGGATTAAATCTACCTGTTGTATAATTAGCAGTTGGATCAAAATTATCTGCTACTGCTGTTCCTGCTCCGCCTGTATAAGCTGCGTGAGACATTACTCCGTAGAAACGGCTACCTGCTCTATCAGAACTATATAAATTACCGCTTGAATTTGCTACATGATATAAAGACCCTGTAATTCTCACTCTTAAATCAGTATTAATTTGTTTGTCGTAACCTAATTTAGCTAAAATTGTTGGACTTACTGTTGTATTTGGCTCTGGTGCTGCAACAGTTGGTGCTGCTGGTACAATTTCTTTAACGTTTTGATTCAATTTAGAATTTGTAACACCTAACATACTCACAAAACCACTTCTGTTATAGTAAACCTCAGCTCCCATTTCAGTTATGAAGGCATCCATAATATTGTTTCCAATGAATGGATTAAACAATGCCTGACCATTATCTGATCTTCTAAAGTGTGCATCACCATAATTATTCTCCATTTGTCCAATTTTAATGGTAGTATATTTCATAAAATCTGCCATAAAATCTTTTTTAATGAAGTCTAACTTGTCGATTTGTAAATATCCACCTTTAACCCAAGTTTCATTGTGGTGTCTTGCTGCTAAATATAAATCTAAATTTACTCTTACTCCGTCATACAATTGAGCTCCAATTGTCATGTTTGCCATTGGTAAGTTGAAGTTATTTTCTAAGTTATTTAATCTGTAACCCGCAATTGGTGCTGGTAAATTTTCCTGATCGTTAAACGAATTTACAGCTTGATATTGCAATGCAAAAGCCGCACCCAAATCAACGCTTATTCCATTAAATGCTACAGTATCTTTTTTAACATCAAATACATTCATTCCTGTTTTATCTCTAGGAATCATGTTTTGCATTTTCCCAAAAGAAGGAGATTGTGCCTGTATAACGCCTGTAAAAGTTAAAGCTGCTACTATGACTGATAATCTAATTAATGTTCTCATGATTTTTAAAATTTAATATGTGTGTTTTAGTTATAAGTTCGTGTTTATTTAATTGTATGTCACTTTAAAATCGACCGTTACATCTTTACCTGTTTTAATAGTTCCCATTAATGCTTTTGGCGGTTCAACACCATAAAGCGTCATGTCTATTTTTTGTTTACCTGTAAAAACCATTTTTTTACCAATAAGTTTAGTTGTAAATGATTGATTGATTCTTTTAGTAACTCCGGCAATAGTTAAATCGCCTTGTGTTTCTACAGTATAGTTGTTGTCTGAGATTGTCGTGATTTTAACCACTTTCACCAATTTGAAACTGATGTTTTTATGCGAAGTACTTTTTAAAGCTTTAAAAGTGTTTTTGTCCATTCCGCTTTTTCCACTTTTTAATTGCTCAACCTCAACCGAAAAATCTAAACTTTTTATTGCTTTTAAATCGCCAGCATCTAAAGTTACCGAAGCTTTTCCGCTCATTGCTTTTGCTTCTATTGTCCAATCATGAACATTTGAAGTCCCGTTAACAGCTAATTTACTTTCGGCTAAAACTACTTTCGAATCTTGTCCAAAAACAGTATATATTGGTGCAATAACCATTAGAAGTAAAAACCAATTTTTGAAGTGTATTTTTAAAGTGTCCATTTGTATTATGTTTTAAATTATAGTACAAATTTCAGCCTAAAAAAAAACTCTTTATATGATATATGTCACGTTTGTTACTAAAAGAAAGAAGTATCTTAAAAGAAATGAAAACGAAAACGTTATAGTGAAAACAACGTTTTTAAGAAGAAGAATAAAGAAAATAGAAATGTAACAATTGTTACAAATCGCTCATGGTTGGTTCCCAAAAATGCTTTTCAAAATCGATAATTTGATTGTCTACAACTTTAATTCCTTCGTTTTCTAAAAGTTGTTGCATTAAATTGGTTCCTTCAAAATGGTGTTTGCCAGAAAGTAGTCCTTTTCTGTTAACAACTCGATGCGCTGGAACATCTTCCAAATCATGAGAAGCATTCATTGCCCAACCAACCATTCGTGCAGAACGAGCGGTTCCTAATGCTTTTGCAATAGCACCATAAGAAGTAACTTTCCCTTCGGGAATTTGGCGAACAATGGTATAAACACGTTCAAAAAAATTATCATTATTTGAATCGGTGTTTTTCAAAATTAAGCCGTTAGTAGTTTGTATATTGAAGAAAGCGCTACCAATCCTGTAATAGCGGCTATTAGAAAATTAATATTGTTCGAGATAAATCCTACTTTATGCTCTACTTTTTTGAATAAGATGGCATACAAATAAAATATGGCATACGTTCCTAATGCCGCAGCAATAGAAAAAATTATAATTGAGACTAATTCAAAATCAAAAACATCTTTTGAAGCTAAGGTTAAACTAATGAATGCATAATAAGGAATCGCAAACATGTTTAAAGAAGAAAGGGTTGCTCCGTAAACAAATCGGTTTTTTTTGTTCTTTATTTTAACATCAAGTTTGGGCTTTTTAGCTCGTATTCCATTGTAAATAAAGAAGAAAGTAAGCAGGACAAAAATAACAGTTCCGAATTTCTTTAAATTTTCACTTATACTAGGATTGGCATCGATAAACTTTGCAAAATAAACCCCAACAAAACACTGAATTAAAACAATAACAACTGCTCCAAAAGCAAACAAAAGGGCTTCTTTTTTATTTTCGCTTACACTTATTTTCGCTATGGTCATGTTTAACATTCCTGGTGCTACAATTCCTACAGCGGCAATGAAAAAACCTAATAAAAAAGAAACTACTAATGTCATATAATTTGTTTTATTTTCAAAAATAGACGATTTTTATTCATCTATTGATAACAAAAATTACTTAATTCTAAACTGAATATACGTAATAGGTTTGTTTACTTCTAAATACTGACTTTCGTAAAACGTTTGAATTCCAGTTACTTCTGCTGGCGCACCTTCGTTTTTGTAGATATTATGGTTAGCATAAATTACTTCATGACCTTCACCATGTAATAATCCTAACGTGTAACCGTGCATAAACTCAGAATCGGTTTTTAAATGCATCAATCCGTTTGGTTTCAGAATTTTTTTATAGTTATTCAAAAACTCAGAATTGGTCATTCTGTGCTTGGTTCTTTTGTATTTAATTTGTGGATCTGGAAAAGTAATCCAAATTTCAGAAACTTCGTTTTCGGTAAAAATATGATTAATTAATTCAATTTGAGTTCTCACAAATGCCACATTATTCATACCTGTTTCAACCGCGGTTTTAGCACCACGCCAAAATCTTGCGCCTTTGATGTCAATTCCGATGAAGTTTTTATTTGGAAATCTTTCTGCTAAACCAACAGAGTATTCGCCTTTTCCACAACCTAATTCTAATACAATTGGGTTATCGTTTTTAAAGAATTCACTATTCCATTTACCTCTTAACGGAAATTCATTTCCTACAACTTCTTCTCTTGTTGGCTGAAAAACATTAGAAAACGTTTCGTTCTCACTGAATCTTTTTAATTTATTTTTACTTCCCACTTCTAATTTATTTTGGGCAAAATTAAGCAAATAATTAGCAACATAAATAAACTTTTAATAATGTTTCAATAACCTTAACATTAGATATGTTTTCGTTTTTTGCATAAAATCTTTATTTTGAAAAAAAGAAAAGTTGAAGTTGCCGTTATTTCCGATGTTCATCTTGGAACCTATGGTTGTCATGCAAAAGAATTATTGGCTTATTTATCTTCGATAAAGCCTAAAATTTTAGTTCTAAATGGCGACATAATTGATATTTGGCAATTTAGAAAATCCTATTTTCCTTCCAAACACTTAGAAGTAATTAAGAAAATTATTTCGATGAGTACCAAAGGCACAAAAGTGTACTACATTACCGGAAATCACGATGAATTTCTTAGAAAATTTACCGATTTACACATGGGAAATATCAGTTTAATCGACAAACTCGTGTTAGAATTAGACCACAAAAGAGCTTGGATTTTTCATGGTGATGTTTTTGATGCTTCCATAACGCAAGCAAAATGGTTGGCAAAGTTAGGCGGTTGGGGTTATGATATCCTAATTTTAATTAACCGATTTATTAATTGGGTTTTAGCCCGATTTGACAAAGAACCGTATTCGCTTTCCAAAAAAATTAAAAACAATGTAAAATCTGCTGTTAAATTTATCACTAACTTTGAAAATGTTTGTGTAGAATTAGCCATAGAAAAAGGGTACGATTATGTAATTTGCGGTCATATTCACGAACCAAAAATTGAGTTTATGGAAAATGAAAATGGGGAAACTTTTTATTTGAATTCAGGCGATTGGGTAGAAAATTTAACCGCATTAGAATACAACAACAAAAAGTGGAAATTATACAAACATGATCGAAATTTAAGTTCCGATGAAAACGAGTATAATTTTGAACATGAAAACAAACTAGCCGAGCAATTTATTGCTGTTTTAAAAAAGTAATGAAGAAAAAAATACTCATAGCACCATTAAACTGGGGTTTAGGACATGCCACAAGATGTATTCCTATTATTAAAGCATTAGAAGAAAATGGTTTTGAACCTATAATTGCTTCCGATGGTGTTGCACTAGCTTTATTGAAAAAGGAATTTCCAAAACTTATTAGTATTGAATTACCCGCTTATAACATTCAATATGCCGAAAATGGCAAAAACTTTAAATGGAAATTAGTTGCTCAATTGCCTAAAATGGTAATTGCTATTAAAAAAGAGAAAGCAAAAATTAGAAAAATTGTAGAAAATTATGAAATAGAAGGCATCATAAGCGATAATCGTTTGGGCGTTTATTCATCAAGAGTACCTTCGGTTTTTATAACACATCAATTAAATGTGCTTTCGGGTAAAACATCATGGTTAACGACAAAACTTCATTTGCGTTACCTTTTAAAGTTTGATTCTTGTTGGGTTCCTGATGTTTCGGGTGCGGAGAATTTATCTGGTAAATTAGGTCATCCTGAAAAAATAGTTGAAAAAATCAATTACATCGGTCCGTTAAGCCGAATTGAGAAAAAAACACTTCCTATTAAATATGACATCATGGTCTTATTATCGGGACCTGAACCGCAACGTACTTTATTGGAAAAGAAACTTATCAAAGAATTGGAAAATAGTTCGAAGGAAATTCTTTTCGTAAAAGGAATTGTAGAATCGCAACAACAAATCGAGAAAGTAAATTCGATTACGTATTACAATTTCATGAATTCAGAGGAGTTAAGTACTGCTTTTAACGAAAGTGAATTTGTGGTTTGTCGTTCGGGTTATACTACGGTTATGGATTTGGCAAAATTGGAGAAAAAAGCATTTTTTATTCCAACTCCAGGACAATACGAACAAGAATATTTGGCTAAAAAGTTTAAATCAGAAATTGTAGCTCCAAGTTGCAAGCAAGAAAAATTCAAAGCTTCCAAGTTGGAAAAAATTCATTTTTACAAAGGATTTAAAGATTTTGCGGTTGACCCAAATTGGAACGAATTATTTAGCCTTTTCCAAGGTAAATGAAAATTCTGAACCAACACCGATTTGACTTTCTACGTAGATTTTCTCATCGTGACCTTCAATAATGTGTTTCACGATTGCTAATCCTAAACCGGAACCGCCTTCGCTACGCGCACCACTCTTATCTACTCGGTAAAAACGCTCAAATAAACGTGAAATGTTTTGCTTTTCGATACCTTCACCATTATCGGTAATTCTTACAATGATTTTGTCTTTAGTTAAATCTTCGATGCCAACTTCAGTAGTTCCTCCTTTTTTACCATACTTAATTGAATTTACAACCAAATTCGTAACCACTTGTTGGATTTTTTCTTGATCAGCCATAACCCAAATTGGTTTGACATATTTTGTATCAAACGTTAAGGTAATATTTTTGTTTGCTGCTTTCATCTCAAACAAATCAAACACATTTTGAATCACCTCAACAATATCGAATTTAGTAACATCCAAATTAATTTCACCTACTTCTAATTTGGTAATCATATCCAAATCTTTCACGATGTAAATCAAGCGTTCTACTCCTTTTTCGGCACGTTCTAAATATTTCTTTCGGATGTTTTTATCTTCCATTGCGCCATCAAGAAGCGTCAATAAATAGCCTTGAATGGTAAAAAGAGGCGTTTTTAATTCGTGCGAAACGTTTCCTAAAAATTCTTTTCGGTATTCTTCTCTAATTTTTAAGGTTTCGATTTCTAATTTTTTATCTCGGGCAAACTTTTTTACTTCTTTCGTTAGCGTTGCCATATCAGTAGTTACGGGTTGATTTACATAAGAAGTTGTTTCTAAAAGCGAAACATCATCATAGATTTTCTTAACGCGTTTGTAAATAAAATGCTCTACTCTAAATTGAATTAAAAAGAAAGTTGCCGCATAAAAAATAAGCGAAAAGGCCAAAACGACAAGTAAATTTAATGGCTGAACAAAATAATGATATAAAAAAATAGTCGCTAAAAAGAACAACGTTACGTATACCGATGACTTTAAAGCGAACTTATAAGATTTTTTAAATTTTAATTGCATTAAAATTCGATTTTATATCCCACTCCTTTTATGGTTTTAAAGAAGTTATCTCCAATTTTTTCTCTTAATTTTCTAATATGTACGTCGATTGTTCTTCCACCAACTACTACTTCGTTACCCCAAACCTTATCTAAGATTTCTTCGCGAGTAAACACTTTTCCTGGTTTTGTAGCTAACAAATAGAATAATTCAAATTCTTTTCTTGGTAAAACAATTTCTTTTCCTTCGTTTACAATTTTGTATTCTTCTCTATTAATCTCAATATTTCCAACATTTAATGTTGTACTTGAAGAAACACCTTCAATTCCTTTTAATCTTCTTAACAAAGCTTGTACTTTACTAACTAAGACTTTTGGTTTGATAGGTTTTGCAATATAATCATCAGCACCAGCATCAAAACCAGCTACTTGTGAATAATCTTCGGAACGAGCAGTTAAAAAGGTAATAATAGTATCTTGAAGTTCTGGAATTTTTCTAATGTTTTCGCAAGCTTCCATTCCGTCCATTTCGGGCATCATAACATCCATAATTATTAATTGTGGATGCTCTTTTTTTGCTTTCGCGATAGCTTCTTTTCCGTTTGAAGCCGTTATAATTTGATAGCCTTCTTGAGAAAGATTATATCCTACAATTTCTAGGATATCTTGCTCATCATCAACCAATAAGATCTTAATGTCTTTTTTCTTCATTACAAAAATTGTTATGTTTTGGTTTGTAAAGGTAAAGATAAAATAAAATGTTCAAAGGAGTTTACAATTATTTAATCTATTAACAATTCGATAACGCATTGGCAACTAATTCATAACAGGCAAGTAACTTTACTATAACACTTCCGCAGTTCCTTTGCACAAAATTAATAACACAACATGAAACTACGTTTTTTATTATTGTCATTATTCTTTGCAGCTACAATGTTTGCTCAAAATGGAACTGTAACCGGAACTATTTTAGACAAAGAATTTAACAACGAACCTTTACCTTTTGCTAATATAGTAATTAAAGGTACAAAACAAGGAACTTCTACAGATGAAAATGGTAAATATTCCATTTCTTTAAAACCAGGAAATTACACTTTAGTAATTGGATATTTAGGATATGAAACCAAAGAAATTCCATTTACAATTAAAGCAAATGAGAAAAAAGTAATTAACCATACACTTGAAGCAAGTGGTGTTCAATTAGCAGATATTGAAATTATTCAAGTGGTTTCTAAAGAAAAAGAAAGTGCTTTATTGCAAGAACAACAAAAAGCAGTTGAAATTAAACAGAGTATAGGTGCTGAAGAAATTTCAAAGAAAGGAATTAGTGATGTAGCAGCAGCAGTTGCAAAAACTTCGGGAATTTCTAAACAAGAAGGTTCAAGTGATATTTTTGTTAGAGGTTTAGGAGATAGATATAACTCTACAACCATGAATGGATTGCCATTACCATCTAATAACCCTTCTACAAAAAATATGTCTTTAGATGTTTTCTCTACTGATATTGTAGAATATATTGGAATTGACAAAACATTCAACTACAAAAACTACGGAGATTTTGCCGGAGCTAATGTAGATATCGTTTCCAAAACATACAAAGGAAGCGGCATGATTGAAGTAGGAAGTGGTATGAATGTAAATTCAAATGCAATTTCACAAAATAAATTCTACTTACAAGATGGACCAAATTTTCACGGATTTAGTAATGAATCAATTCCTAACAACCCTTTAAATGGATACAATTTCACAACAAGTTGGGATAAACAAGCAGCTACACCTGTTGGAAGTTCATTTTATTTAAGAGGTGGCGATTCTTATTCTGTGGGTTCAAATGGAAAATTAAGTTTCTTTTTAAACGCTTCTTTTGACAACAGTTATAATTACAAAGAAGGTGCAAGAAGAGGAAGTGTTAATACACAAGGAATTGCGGTAAAAGACTTATTTAGAAAAGCATACGAATATCAAACAAGTTCAAATGCTATGGCAAATATTAACTATAAAATTAATAGTAACCATAACATCAAATGGAATACAATGTATATCAACTCTACATCACAAAAACATGAAGAGTTTACAGGAATAATAGATGCTTTTGACGCTCCTGGAAATGGATATGTATCACGTTCAACTTTCGATAGAACTTCTTTACTTATCAATCAATTATTAGGAAATCATACCTTAAGTAATCGTATGAATTTTGATTGGGGAATTTCATATAATATGATGACAAATGTAATTCCAGACAGAATGCAAAACACTTTTGTTTCATTAGACCCTAACAATCCTAACTCTCCATTAATTGTTTCTGATTTAAATCAATCAGATAATCATAGATTCTTTCAAGAAATGACAGATGATGAAATTGCAGGAAACTTTACTTTATCATACAAATTTGGAAAAACAGCAGATGACACATATAAAGGTAAATTTATTGCTGGATATAGCGCTCGTTACAAAGAAATCAATTTTGATGCAACCCAATTTAATTTTGATATTTTACAGCCAAATGTTAACTTACCAATTATTGACTTAAATAACATTGATGGTTTCTTTAATCAAAACGGAATTGATTTAGGATATTTCGATATTCAGACATTTAGAGGTGGTCTAAGTAATCCAAATGCATTAAATCCACAAAATTATAATGGTCAACAAATAATTTCTGCTGGTTTTGGTGGAATTGAATATCAGTTTACCCCAAAATTATTTGTAATTGCTGGTTTCCGTTCTGAGTACATTATTCAAGATATCTTCTATAGTACTTCATTAAAAACAGGTAAAAAACTAACTGACACTATGGAGTATTTACCTTCATTAACAGCAAAATACGAGGTAAATGAAAAACAAAACATTAAACTAGCAGCAAGTAAAACCTATACGTTACCTCAATTTAAAGAAAGAGCTCCTTTCTTATTTGAAGAAGTAGGACAAAGTTTCTTTGGAAATGAAAACTTATACAACTCAACCGATTACAACTTTGATTTAAAATGGGAAATGTTTCCAAAAAATGGTGAAGTAATATCATTTACTGGATTTGGAAAATACATACAAAACCCAATCAATCAAGTTACTGTGGCTTCTGCAACAAATGATATTTCATGGGTAAATTCAGGAGAAAAAGCTATTGGATTAGGTATTGAAGGTGAATATAGAAAAAACATAATTTCTCGTGAAAATAATACTACTGGAGAAAAAACTAACTTAGGTTTTGGTTTAAATGTTTCATACTTATTTACGAATCAAGATTTAGATACTGAAAAAGTAATTAACGAAAATCCAGGAATAAGTGTTGCGTTTACAAATCAAGATTCAAGATTAACAGGTGCATCAGACCTATTAATTAATACAGATTTAAGTTTTAATAAAGAGTTTAAAAACGACAAAACATTAACCGCAACCTTAGCTGGTGGTTATTTTTCTGATAGAATTTATGCTCTTGGAGTTACTGGTAAAGGAGATTTAGTAGATAGTGAAGTAATTACTTTAGACTTTATTTTAAAATATAATATCAGTAAAAATATCGGATTTGGATTTAGTGCTAAAAACTTAACCGACCCAACTATAGAAAGAACACAAGATATTCAAAATGTGGTTGTTGACTCATACAAAAAAGGAAGAAATTTTAGTATTTCAATGAAATATTCATTCTAAACAATAAGTTAACACTAAATAAATATTTGGCAGATTTTTTTAAAATCTGCCTTCTTTTTTTAATAAACTAATAACATTAAGGTAATCAGAAAAAAACAAATCAATTATAGATTTGTATCAACAAATTAAATAACACAAAAATGAAAAATTTATTATTATCAGCTTTAGCTATAGCTGTTTTAACTTTCACTTCTTGTTCAAGAGATGAAGATTCTGATGGAAATAACAATGCAGTAACTATTAATCCTGCAAATTTTCAAGGTGAATTATTAGACGGACAATCTGCAACTTTAGACCCAACACAAGTTTATAATTTAACTGGTTCTTTCATTGTAAGAGGTGGAGCAACATTAACTATTCCTGCTGGAACAAGAATTGAAGCTACTGGTGGAACTGCATCATACATTGCAATTGCACAAGACGGATTACTTTATGTAAATGGAACTTCTACAAATCCTGTAGTAATGACAAGTGGAAATGCAGTTAAAGCTACTGGAGATTGGGGTGGTTTAGTAATTTGTGGTAGAGCAAACACCAACAAAGGTGGATCTACTGGTCAAACTGCGACTTCAGAAGTTGGTGATTTAACTTATGGTGGTACTGAAAACACAGATAGTTCTGGAGTTATTCGTTATTTAAGAGTAGAATATACTGGAGCGGCTTTTAATGCTACTAAAGAATTTAATGGAGTATCATTATTTGGAGTTGGAAGTGGAACTGTTTTTGAATATATTCAAGCTTATAAAAGTGGTGATGATGGAATTGAATTTTTCGGCGGAAATGTAAACGCTAAGTATTTAATTGCTTTACACAGTGAAGATGATGCAGTAGATTTCGCAGACGGATATTCTGGAACTCTTGAAAATGTTTTCATTAAAGACGTAGCCAAAGCCGGTGTTGAAGGTTCAAACAACGGAGATAATGGGGCAGCAACTCCAACTACAGATGCAACATTAAAAAACTTTACAATTCTTAAAGGTAGTTTAGCTGGATCAGAACATGGAATGTTCATGAAAGAAGGTTCAGGAAAATGGAATTGTCAAAATATTTATATTGATGGTTTTACTAAAGGTTTAAAAATCAATGCATCATCTGTAGATCCAAGCTCTAATACAAATGTAGACAACGGATTTATTACATTCAATCCTATCTATTTTGGAGCAACAGTAACAACAAATTCTGAATACGCTGGAACAAATACAACTTATTTAACAGTAGGAGCAAATACTGGGGCTGGAAATAGCGGAGAAACTCCAAGCTGGACAACTGGTTGGACAACTGGATTCTAATACAGAACTATAAAAAACTTTAAAATCCCTCTTCGTGAGGGATTTTTTATTTGGCATTGTATTTGTAATTAAAAAATAGTTATCTTTACACTCAATATTAGTTTCGCATGAAAAAAAAATACTTTTATACTATTTTTCTTTTAACGGTTTTGTTTTCTTTCAGCCTTCAGGCGCAAGAGAACAAATCTGCTATTGCAACTAAAACTCAAGAACCTACAATTGAGGGCTTAGCCATTTACCCAAATCCCGTAAACTCTGGAAAAATTTACATTACTACCAAATCGTCATTAGACAAAAAGGTAGAAATTTTTAATGTACTTGGAAAAAAAGTACTTGAGGCGGTTATTACTTCCAAAGAAGTAAATGTAAGTAATCTTTCGGCCGGCGTTTATATCATCAAGATAAAAGAAGGTGATGCTACTGCCACAAGAAAGCTAATTATCAACTAGTTATTTCTTTATTTAAAAAAAATTAATTTAAAGTTAACATCTGGTTTTGTCAGAAAAATTTAATTCTTTTTAACTTTGTACTCAATTTTAATTCATATACACATGAAAAAACTTTACTTTCTATCTTTGACACTTTTAATGTCAATATTTACTTTTGGTCAAGCAACTGATTTAATTATATCAGAATATGCTGAAGGAACTTCTGGAAACAGTAAGTATGTTGAAATCTTTAATGGAACTGGCGCAGATGTTGACTTAGCGGGTTATAGAATCTGGACAATTGCTAATGGTGGTACTTGGCCAGAAACAACAATTAATTTAACTGGAATTTTAGCAAACAATGCGACTTTTGTAATTGCTAATAATGCAACAGATGTTCCAGGAGCAAACTTATACAATACAAATTGTAATTGGAACGGTGATGATGCTGTAGGATTAGCAAAAGATATTGCTACAGTATGGACACTTATAGACGCTGTCGGAACTGACGGTGCAGATCCAGGAACTGGCTGGAATGTAGCTGGCATAACTAATGCTACAGCAAACAACAAACTAGTTAGAAAAGCAACTGTTTGTTCTCCAAATATCAATTGGGCAGTAAGTGCTGGTACTGATGCCGCAAGTTCAGAATGGGAAGTGGTAGCATATACAACTGGAGCTGCAGTAAATGGTCATGTAAATTCATGTTCTACAGACCCAACTTTAAACATTACTGCACCAATAAACGCAACAGTATTTAACCCAAATACTACAAATGTTAATGTTGTTTTATCTGTTAACAATTTCAATGTAGCTAATGGTACTGGCGATGGTCATATCCATTACACAATAAATGCGGGAGGTGTTATAATGAAATATGACACTGACCCGATTGCAATTCCTGTTGCAGCCGGAAACTCATATACTGTATTTGTTGAATTAGTAGACAATTCACACCAACCTATTGTTCCTGCAGTAAATGCTACAGTAACGTTCCAAGTTGCAGCTTTAAATGTAGTTGCAGACTTAGCGGCCTTAAGAGCTGATGTAATTGCAAATGGAGCTGGGAAATATTACCAAGTCTCTACTTCACCAGTTATTACTTATGCAAGAACTGCAAGAAACCAAAAATATATTCAAGATGCCACTGCTGGTATCTTAATAGATGACTTAGCTGGAACTATTTCAACTCCAATGGTTGCTGGAGATGCAATTTCTGGATTAAAAGGACAAGCAGCTTTATTTAGCGGAGTACTACAACTTTTACCTTTTGACAATGCGACTATTGCATCTTCTGGAAATGTTGTTGCTCCTCAAGTCGTAACCACAACAGATATAACTGGAAACATTGAAGCTTATGAAAGTGAATTAGTTCAAATTAACAACGCTTCATTTACAGTTGCAGATGGAATTATTGTTTTCGACACAACTGGACCAGATCCTGGACCAAACTATACGTTAAATGATGGTGCAGATATTATTTTCAGAACACTATTTACAGAAGCCGACTATATTGGACAAGTTGTTCCTCAAGGTACTGCTAATAGAGTAGTTTTAGTTGCAGAATTTAACGGAACACCTCAAGTAGTATCTCGTTCATTAGCTGATGTAACATTATCATCTTCTTCATTCAACGCAATAGATGGTTTAACTATGTATCCAAACCCATTAAAAGGAAATACATTATATTTAACTTCAACTGCAAATGCTGATATGTCAGTTCAGATTTTTGATATCGTTGGAAAAGAAGTTGTAAAATCAACTGTAATAAACAACTCTGTAAACGTTTCTGGTTTAAACGCTGGGGTTTATATTGTAAAAGTTACTGAAGAAGGTAAAACTGCTACAAGAAAATTAGTTATTCAATAATTAGTTTTTAATATCATAATTAAAAGCGCCAACTAATGTTGGTGCTTTTTTTATTTAAAAAAACTGAAAATTAAGCAATTAATTAAAAAATACTCTATAAATTTGCCACCCCAATTAAAAATTTTCACAAATGAAAAAACTTTACACATTACTACTATTATCTATTTCGTTATTAACTTTCTCTCAAGGAAGTGTAAATTTTGACGATGTTGCAAAATGGACTCAAGGAGGTGGAGGAACAATTCCGTTTACAACTTTTTCAGACCATAGTTATGTTGATGCCCCTCTTAATTTTACTGCTGTAGGAACTAGCGTTGTAAGAAATACTACTGCTGCACAAGATGGCTTCCCTTTAGCAAACGGAACTTACTCTTTTAGATTAAATCAAACAGGAACAACTGCTTTAACGATGACAATTGCATCTGGAGGAGTTGGAAATTTTTCATTTGCAACAAGAAGATGGGATGCCGCTCCTGCAACTAACTTTACAGTTGAATATTCTACAGATAATGGAACTAACTGGACAACATCTTCTACTATTGATGCATCAGTTACTACAGATTCAAACTGGAAAACAGTAAGCGGAGTAATTAATAGCACTAACGCAAATATTCAAATCAGAGTACGTTCAAACGGAACTACTGAACGTTTAATGATTGATGATTTTTCATGGACTGCACCAACTTCAAATCCTACATTAGTGATATCATCACCAGCTAATGGTACTTTATATAACCCTGCAACCACAAGCGTAAATATTAATTTCGCTACTTCTAATTTTGTAATTGCAACAGTTGGAAATGGAAATGGACACTTAAATTACACTATTAATGGTGGTGCTGTACAGTCAAAATTTGACAATACCGCAATTGCATTAACAAGTTTGACACCTGGAACTTACAATTTAGCATTAGAACTAGTAAATGATAGTAATGCATCTCTTTCTCCGGCTGTTACAGCCACTGTAAGTTTTACAATACAATCATATACAAATGCTGCAAACTTAAACGACGTAAGATTAGATGTATTAAATAATGGTATTGGAAAATATTATAACATTACAGGTGAAGCAATAGTTACATATGCAAGAGCAACTAGAAATCAGAAATACATTCAAGATGCAACAGCAGCTATCTTAATTGATGATTTAGCTGGAGTAATTACAAATCCTTTTGTTATTGGTGATGGAATTACTGGATTAAAAGGTCAAACAACATATTTTAATGGTTTACTTCAAATCGTACCATTAGAAAACAACACTCCTTCATCAAATGGAAATGTAATAACACCTCAAGTGGTTACAATTAGTACTATTAACGCCAGCATTGAACAATACGAAAGTGAATTAGTTAGAATCAATAATGTAACTTTTGCTGATGGAAATGGCACAAATACATTTGCTGCAAACACTTCTTATAATATCTCTGATGGTAACACAATAGAATTTAGAACATTTTTAACTGAAGTTGATTATGTTGTTAACACTAATGTAATCCCTAACGTTACGAGAGATGTTATCGTATTAGTTGCTAAAAATGTAACTACTCCAAGAATTGTTGCAAGATCTTTTGTTGATGTTAACACACTTTCAACTAATGATTTTGACGCAATCGACGGTTTAACTATGTATCCAAACCCGTTAAAAGGAAATACATTATATTTAACTTCAACTGCTAATGCTGAAATGTCAGTTCAAATTTTTGACATCGTTGGTAAAGAAGTTGTAAAATCAAACGTAATGAATAACACTGTGAACGTTTCTGGTTTAAACGCTGGAGTTTACATTGTAAAAATTACTGAAGAAGGTAAAACTGCTACAAGAAAATTAGTTATTCAATAATTAGTTTTTGATATCATATTCAAAAGCATCAACGAAAGTTGGTGCTTTTTTATTTAAGACAAATTTGTTTGCTATTTTTGCATTATGATTTCACAAGAAGACATTTTCCAAATTGGCTCAAAAAAAGAATTTGAAAAAATTACTTTAAAAGTATTTCGTCATCAGTACGATAACAATTTGGTGTACCAACAATTTTGCAACTTCTTGAAGAAAGACAAAACCAACGTGAAATCATTAACTGAAATTCCTTTTTTACCCATTCAGTTTTTCAAAAGTCATAATGTTTTAAGTTCTACCGAAGCCATTCAGCAAACATTTACGAGTAGTGGAACAACTGGAATACAAACCAGCAAACATTTAGTAACCGATGTGAGTTGGTACGAAATGAGTTATCGCTTAGGTTTTTCAGAATTTTATGGAAACCTTGAAGATTACTGCATTTTAGCTTTGCTTCCATCCTATTTAGAGCGCGAAGGTTCATCGTTAATTTACATGGTAGAAGATTTAATTCAAAGCAGTAATCATGAAGATTCCGGGTTTTATTTGAATAACCACGACGAATTGATTTCTAAATTGATTGAACTGGATAATTCAGGTCAGAATGTGATTTTAATTGGCGTTACGTATGCTTTGTTGGATTTAATTGAGAAACAAAAATTCGAATTAAAAAACACTATCATCATGGAAACTGGAGGCATGAAAGGCAAACGCAAAGAAATGATTCGCGAAGAATTACATTCGCTTTTATGCAACGGATTTGGCGTTTCTAAAATTCATTCCGAATACGGCATGACAGAACTCCTTTCGCAAGCGTATTCATTAGGTGATGGCGTTTTCGAATGTCCTCAATGGATGCAAGTTCTAATTCGCGATACGGAAGATGCCTTAACTTATGTTTCCGAAGGAAAAACAGGCGGAATTAATGTGATTGATTTAGCTAATATCAATTCGTGTTCGTTTATTGCTACACAAGATTTGGGAAAAAAATATCCCAACCATTCTTTCGAAGTGTTGGGACGTTTTGATAATTCTGATATTCGTGGTTGTAACCTGATGGTTATTTAACCTTAATCACATAATAATTTTTCTTTCCTTTTTGCAATAATAAGAATTGATTGTTGATTAAATCTTCTTTCGTAATGATTTTATCTTCACCTACTTTTTCTTTATTCAAAGAAATCGAGTTTTGTTTCAATTCTCTTCTTGCATCACTATTAGAAGCTAAGAAATTGGTTTTTGCTGCCAAAGCTGCAATCATATCTAAACCTGCATTCAAATCTTCCATTGAAATTTCAGCTTGAGGAACTCCGTCAAACACTTCTAAAAAAGTTTTCTCATCTAACTTTTTCAATTCGTCCATAGACGGACTAAAGAATGCATTTGAAGCCGCAATAGCATTTTCTAAATCTGCTGCAGAATGTACCATCACCGTAATTTCTTCTGCTAAACGTTTTTGCAACGCTCTTAAATGAGGTGCTTCGTTATGTTCTGCAATTAATTTTTCAATCGTTTCTTTATCTAAGAAGGTGAAAATCTTAATGTATTTTTCAGCATCAACATCCGAAGTATTTAACCAGTATTGATAAAATTTGTAAGGCGAAGTTCTTTCCGCATCTAACCAAATATTTCCACCTTCTGATTTTCCGAATTTCGTTCCATCCGCTTTTGTAATCAACGGACAAGTTAAGGCATATGCTTTACCTGATTCAATTCTACGAACTAATTCTGTTCCAGTGGTGATGTTTCCCCATTGGTCGCTTCCACCCATTTGAAGCGTACATTTTTTAGCACGGTATAAATGTAAAAAGTCGTAACCTTGCACTAATTGGTATGTAAACTCCGTAAATGACATTCCTTCTGAAGTTTCTCCAGTTAAACGTTTTTTAACCGAATCTTTTGCCATCATGTAGTTCACAGTAATGTGTTTTCCCACATCGCGAATGAAATCTAAGAAGGAGAATTCTTTCATCCAATCGTAATTATTTACTAACTCAGCCGCATTTGCTTCTGCAGAAGTAAAATCTAAAAAGCGAGCCAATTGCCCTTTAATTGCTTCTTGATTATGACGCAAAGTAGCTTCATCTAATAAATTTCTTTCATTAGATTTTCCTGATGGATCACCAATCATTCCCGTGGCTCCACCTACAAGCGCTAATGGTTTATGACCACTCAATTGAAAATGTCTCAACAACATAACTCCAACTAAATGTCCTATATGCAATGAATCGGCGGTTGGATCAATACCCACATACGCCACACGCATCTGCTCCATCAAATGTTCTTCGGTGCCTGGCATTACGTCGTGGAGCATTCCTCTCCAAGTCACTTCTTCAATAAAATTTTTCATGATTCTTAAATAATTTGAGCAAAGATAGTTTTTAGTTTAAAAGTTTAAAAGTTTGCAGGTTTAAAAGTTAGTCCGTTTTTAAAAGAATTGCTATTTTTACATCATGATTTTAGTCACAGGAGCAACAGGTTTAGTAGGTTCGCATTTGTTAGTACAACTTCTTCAAGAAAATGAGGAAGTAAAAGCGCTATTTCGTTCCGAAAAACAAATTGAAAAAGTAAAGAATGTTTTTGCTTTTCATAATCAAACGGCTCTTTTTGATAAAATCAATTGGGTAAAAGGCGATATTACTGATATTCCATCTTTGGAAATTGCTTTTGAAAATATTTCTCATGTATATCATTGTGCAGCTTTGATTTCGTTTGACCCAAGTGACGAAGACGAACTTCGAAAAATCAATATCGAAGGAACTGCGAACGTTGTAAATTGCTGTATTGATTTTGGAGTAAAAAAACTTTGCCATGTGAGTTCAATTGCCGCTCTAGGAAATCCGAAAGAACACGAAACTACCATTACAGAAGAAACCGAATGGAATCCTGAAGAATTGCACAGTGATTACGCGATTACAAAATATGGCGCCGAAATGGAAGTCTTTCGCGGACATCAAGAAGGTTTAGAAGTGGTAATTGTGAATCCGGGTGTGATTTTTGGTTACGGTTTCCCAAAAAAAGGAAGCGATGTAATTATTCAATCCGTAAAAAAAGGATTGTCGTTTTATACCAAAGGTAACATTGGAATTGTTTCGGTAGCGGATGTTACTAATTGCATGATTCAACTCATGAAAAGTCCAATAAACGGAGAACGTTATACTATAGTTGGTGAAAATATTTCAACAAAAGCCTTACTTGATTTTATTGCGGAGGAATGGAAATTGAAAAAGCCTACTATTGAAGCAACAAAATGGATGACTTCAACAGCTTGGCGAATGGATTGGTTGCTTTCAAAAATAGTAAATCGAAAAAGAAGATTAACACGAAGTACTGCAACTTCATCACATTCTACAACCACTTTTGATACTTCAAAAATAGAAAAAGAACTTAATTTTACTTTTCAGAAAAAAGAAAGTTATTTAAAAACTATTCTACAGCAGAGTTAGGAACTCCAACACTAGTTTCATTATTTATACCCTGAGTATTTGCTGGATTTTCTTTCTCTAATCTTTCAATTACTTTTTTGTATATTTTTTTATACTTTCTAGCATCAGCAGCATAATAACGTTGATTTTGGCGATACGTAATGCTGTCAATTTTATATTTTTCGAAAATATATTGATCCATTTTAATATTGTGATCTGTCAACTTATAGGACATAGAACCATCTGCTGCTTGCAGAATCGAAATATCGTAAATGATATCCACCATTACTTCCTCGTCTAATAAATTATCAGGTTTTGGAACCGGATTCTTAGAACAAGAAATCACAAATAAGCTTACAAATAAAAATAATACCTGTTTCATTACACTTCTCTTTCAAATAATAAACGTTGACCTACTTTTGCGTCTTTTACTTTACCATTGTGATAAACTAGTTTTCCATTAACAAAAGTATGTGTTACTCTCGATTTAAAATTATATCCTTCAAAAGGAGACCAACCACATTTATATAAAATATTTTCTTTTTTCACATTCCAAGGCAAGTAAGCATTTACGATAGCGATATCGGCATAATAACCTTCTTTAATAAATCCGCGCTTCTCTATTTTGAAAATTTTTGCTGGATTGTGACACATTTTCTCAACAATCTTTTCTACCGAAATTTTTCCTTGGTGATGCGCTTCAAACATAGCTACAACAGCATGCTGAACCAATGGTCCACCAGAAGGACACGTCATGTAAGGATTTATTTTTTCTTCTAAAGTATGAGGAGCATGATCAGTTGCAATAACATCAATTCTGTCATCCAATAAGGCTTTCCACAAAGCATCTTTATCTTCCTGAGTTTTTACGGCAGGATTCCATTTGATTAACGAACCTTTCGAATCGTAATCTGCATCGGTAAACCACAAGTGGTGCACACAAACTTCTGCTGTAATTTGTTTTTCTTCTAACGGAATTTTATTGGTAAACAAGTCCATTTCTTTTGCTGTTGACAAATGAAAAACGTGTAAACGCGCACCTGTTTTCTTAGCTAATTCAATTGCTTTTGAAGAAGATAAATAACATGCCTCAGCACTACGAATTAAGTGATGGTATTTCATTGGAATATCATCTCCGTATTCTTCTTTATATTTTTGAGTATTGGCTTTTATAGTAGCTTCATCTTCACAATGAACCGCAATTAACATCTTAATTGATGAAAAAATCTTTTCTAAAACTTCAGGATTATCTACCAACATGTTTCCTGTAGAAGAACCTAAAAACAATTTAATTCCGGCAACGTTTCTTGGATTGGTTTTTAAAACTTCCTCCAAATTATCATTCGTTCCTCCCATCATAAACGAATAATTCGCATACGATGTTTGAGAAGCAATTTGGTATTTATCTTCTAAAAGTTCTTGAGTAACTGCATTTGGAACCGTATTTGGTTGTTCAATAAACGATGTAATTCCGCCTGCAACTGCTGCTCTACTTTCTGTTTCGATAGTTCCTTTGTGAGTAAGTCCTGGTTCTCTGAAATGCACTTGGTCATCAATAGCTCCTGGCATTACATAACTTCCTTCTGCATCAATAATAACACAGTCGGACGATTTTAGACTAATTTGAGGTGCGATTTCTTTTATGAATTCATTTTCAATCAATATATCACCTTCAAAAACAACTCCTTCGTTTACAATCTTGGCATTTCTAATTAAAAAACAACTCATTATAATCTATTAAATATTTTACGTAATCTCAACATTATCACTCCCACTACAGCTTCACGAATAATTCCACCACTCATTTTAGACTGCCCTTTTGTTCGGTCTGTAAAAATAATTGGCACTTCTACAATGTTGAATTTATTAACAAAAGCGCGGTATTTCATTTCTATTTGAAACGCATAACCTACAAATTTTATTCTATCAAGGTTAATCGTTTCTAAAACAATTCTTCTATAACATTTAAAACCTGCCGTAGCATCGGCAATTTTCATACCAGTAATCATTCGAACATAAACAGAAGCAAAATAGGATAACAAAACTCGGCTTAAAGGCCAATTCACCACATTTACTCCGTTAGAATATCTTGAACCAATGGCTACATCTGCACCATTTTCACAAGCCACTAATAACTTTTCTAGATCATTAGGATTGTGAGAAAAATCGGCATCCATTTCAAAAATATAATCATATCCATGAGAAAGCGCCCATTTAAAACCTGCCACATAAGCCGTTCCCAAACCCGATTTTTTAGTTCGTACTTTCAAATGCAATTGCGAAGGAAATTCTCGTTGCATCTCTTTCACTTTTGCTGCTGTTCCGTCAGGAGAATTGTCATCTACTATTAAAACATCAAATGGCGTTTGCAAAGCAAAAACAGCCTTTATGATTGCTTCAATATTTTCAATTTCGTTAAAAGTTGGAATTATAACAACACCCTGAGCCATAAAAAATCGTGTATTTTAACTGCAAAAATAAGCTATTTCTAGCTGACAATTCTTAATAATTTTATAATAATGAATTTGACACTATTTTTTGTAATTTTGCGCCAACATGTTAGCAATTCAATTACACGACCGAATAATAGAAAGCAAAGACTGGGCCACCATCTTGTTTGTTATTTGCGTGGCTATAATTGCGATTAACAAAACCATTTCATCGGTTCGTTTTAATGAATTTGTTCGATTGGCTTACTCTGACAAATACACTAAAATTTATCGTGACAGTAGTAACTTAATGAGTGGTTTTACCATTTCTATGTTTGTACTGCAATTAATTTCGTTTTCATTCTTTACTTTACTAGTATTAAATCAATTTGATAGAGCTGAAAAAACCGACTTAATTGTTTACATCCAAGTTTTTACTTTTTTAACTGTTTTTATCCTTTCGAAATTTTTAATTGAAAAAATTGTAGCAACTGCTTTTAAAATTGAAGAATTTAATGAACAATTTAACTTGTTAAAAGTCAATTACAGAGCTTATTTTGGATTCATTTTATTACCAGTTAATATCATTTTATTTTACAATTCATTAAATGCCGATTGGTTTTTTTGGACATTATTGATTATCTTAATCACTATAAACATCACTACTTACTTGGTTGCACTGAAATTATATCAAAATTTACTATTACGTAAAATATTTTATTTTATTTTATATCTTTGCACCCTTGAAATAGCACCTTACTATTTTATTTATAATTGGTTTACAAAAAATTAGAGAGAAATATGTCAAATTTGAAAGTGAAAACAATATTAGTTTCACAACCAGAGCCTAAAGTAGAAAATTCTCCTTATTTTGAGCTTCAAAATAAACTGAAAGTGAAGATTGATTTCCGACCTTTCATTCACGTAGAAGGTGTTCCTGCTAAAGAAGTTCGCGCTCAAAAAATCGATTTAAACAACTATACTGCCATCATATTAACGAGTAGAAACTCTGTAGATCATTTTTTCAGAGTAGCCGAAGAAATGCGCTACAAAGTGCCAGAAGATTTAAAATATTTCTGTCAGTCTGAAGCGGTTGCTTTTTACTTACAACGTTATGTGGTTTATAGAAAAAGAAAGATATATGTGGGTCAAAAAGACTTTGTAGATTTGTCGCCACTTATTAAAAAATATAAAGACGAGAAGTTTTTATTACCGTCTTCTGACCAATTGAACGCTGATGTACCTCCTACATTAGACGGCTTAAAAGTAGATTGGACAAAAGGAACTTTTTACAGAACTGTAATGAGCGACTTAACCGATTTAAAAGATGTATATTACGACGTCTTGGCTTTCTTTAGCCCAACAGGAATTAAATCATTGTTTAAAAACTTCCCTGATTTCCAACAAAACAATACCCGTATTGCTGTTTTTGGAAGTACTACTCAAAAAGAAGCTTTAGAACACGGCTTACGAGTTGATATTATGGCGCCAAGCCCTGGAACTCCATCTATGACAGGAGCTTTAGAAAAATACATTGCTGAAGCAAACAAAGGAAAATAATTATTTTTTCAATATATAAAAAACCCAAATTCGAAAGAGTTTGGGTTTTTTGTTTGATTTATGCCAATAAAAAAAGTCCCGAAAATTTCGGGACTTTTTTGTTTATAAATTTCTTAGATTACAATTGAGGACCAGCCGCTACTAATGATTTTCCTTCTTCGTTGTCTGTATATTGAACGAAGTTTTTGATAAATCTTGAAGCTAAATCTTCTGCTTTTGTTTGCCATTCAGCAGCATCTGCATACGTATTTCTTGGATCTAAAATGTTAGTATCTACATTTGGCAAAGCAGTAGGTACTACAAAATTAAATACTGGAACTGTTTTCGTTTCTGCATTTTCGATTGAACCATCTAAAATAGCATCGATAATTGCACGAGTGTCTTTAATTGAAATACGTTTTCCTGTTCCGTTCCAACCTGTATTTACCATGTAAGCTGTAGCATTGTGTTGCTCCATTTTCTTAACTAATTCTTCACCGTATTTTGTTGGGTGTAAAGATAAGAATGCTTTTCCGAAACAAGCTGAGAATGTTGGTTCTGGTTGTGTTACTCCTCTTTCAGTTCCCGCTAATTTAGCTGTAAATCCTGATAAGAAGTAATATTTTGTTTGCTCTGGAGTTAATTTAGAAACTGGAGGCATTACTCCGAATGCATCTGCTGTTAAGAAAATAACTTTAGTAGCGTGACCTGCTTTAGAAACGGGTCTTACAATATTTTCAATATGGTTAATTGGATAAGAAACACGCGTATTTTGTGTAACTGAACCATCTTTAAAATCAATTTTTCCGTTGGCATCAACAGTTACGTTTTCTAATAACGCATCTTTTTTGATAGCTCCGAAGATATCTGGTTCGTTTTCTTTACTTAAATCAATTGTTTTTGCATAACATCCACCTTCAAAGTTGAAAACACCATCATTATCCCATCCGTGTTCGTCGTCTCCGATTAATTCACGTTTTGGATCAGTTGATAGAGTAGTTTTTCCTGTTCCCGATAATCCGAAGAAAACAGCAACATCGCCATCTTTTCCTTTGTTAGCTGAACAGTGCATAGAAGCAATTCCTTGTAATGGTAAGTAATAGTTCATCATTGAGAACAATCCTTTTTTCATTTCTCCACCATACCAAGTACCTCCAATTAATTGGATTTTCTCAGTTAGATTGAAAGCTACATATACTTCCGAATTTAATCCGTGAGCTGCGTAATCTTTGAAACTTGTTTTTGAACCATTCATTACAATGAAATCTGGCTCACCAAAGTTTTCTAATTCTGCTTCTGTTGGACGGATGAACATGTTTTTCACAAAATGTGCTTGCCATGCTACTTCCATAATGAAACGAACTTTCAATCTTGTATTTTCGTTTGCACCACAAAAAGCATCAACAACGTATAATTTTTTATTTGATAATTGCTTTACTGTAGTTTCTTTTAAAGCATCCCAAGTTCTTTGAGAAATTGGTTTGTTATCGTTAGCTGCTTTGTCAGAATTCCACCAAATGGTATTTTCTGTAACACTATCTTTAACGATGTATTTGTCTTTAGGAGAACGCCCTGTAAACTCACCTGTCATTACGTTAACAGCACCAAGTTCAGATAACTGTCCTCTTTCAAATCCTTCTAAAGCTGGATTTAATTCTTCATTATATAAATAGTCGTATGAAGGATTATATATTATTTCTGATACATTAACGATTCCGTACTTTTCTAACGAAATCGATTTCGTAATATGCGCATTCGTATCCATAAATTGTTTGTTATGTTGTGTATTTAATAAAGTGCAAAATTATAAATTATATTTTAGATAGCGTTTTTTAATCACTGTTTTTTAGATAAAACAGCATAAAATAAGTACACCCAAGCTGAAACCAAGAACAAACCACCAATTGGCGTTACAGGTCCTAGAAATTTAGTCTTCAAATTGGTAATTGTATTTGTCGCTAAAAGATAAATAGAACCTGAAAAAAACAAAACACCTACTATCGTTAAATAAAAAACAATCGAACGTTCTTTCTCTCCTAAAAAAGCAAAAGTTCCTACAAAGAGAAGAAACAACGCGTGATACATTTGATAACGCACTCCTACCTCAAATGTTGCCAATTGCTCCACCGAAAGTACTTTTTTTAACGCATGTGCACCAAATGCCCCTAAAATTATAGCCGTTACTCCTAAAAATGCAGCAACTAATAGTATTCTTTTGTCCATTTTTTTAAATTTGAGACCAAAGATAGGAAAAGTTTTTATGTTAAATTATGACATAAATCAACAAAATGTTTTCACAAATATAACATTTTACTATCTTCGTGTGATATTTTTACAACACACCTAAAGATGAGACATATTTTAGTCATTGGAGCAGGTCGTTCTGCTTCTTCTCTTATAAAATATTTATTAGACCATTCCGAAGCGCAAAATCTTCATGTTACTATTGGTGATTTATCGGAAGAATTAGCGAAACAAAAGACCAACAACCACAAAAATGCTAGAGCCATTGCCTTTGACATTTTTAATGAAGCGCAACGAAAAGAAGAAATTCAAAAAGCAGACGTTGTAGTTTCGATGTTGCCTGCACATTTGCATTTAGAAGTTGCTAAAGACTGTATTACCTACAAAAAACACATGGTAACTGCATCTTACATTAGCCCAGCGATGCAAGAATTAGATGCTGCAGCTAAAGAAAATGGTTTGGTTTTTATGAACGAAATTGGGCTTGACCCAGGAATCGACCACATGAGTGCCATGAAAGTATTGGATGAAATTCGCGAAAAAGGTGGGGAAATTATCCTATTTGAATCATTCTGTGGTGGATTAGTTGCTCCTGAAAGTGATACCAATTTATGGAATTACAAATTCACTTGGAATCCAAGAAATGTAGTTTTGGCTGGACAAGGCGGAGCGGCAAAATTCATACAAGAAGGAAAATACAAATACATTCCGTATTCAAAATTATTCAGAAGAACAGAATTTTTAGAAGTAGAAGGTTACGGAAGATTTGAAGCGTATGCCAACAGAGATTCTTTAAAATACAGAAGCGTTTACGGTTTAGATAACGCTTTAACTTGTTACCGCGGAACGATTAGAAGAGTAGGATATTCAAGAGCTTGGGACATTTTAGTACAACTTGGAATGACGGATGATTCATACATAATCGACAACTCGGAAGAAATGACATACAGAGAATTTACGAATTCATTCTTACCATATCATCCAACCGATACTGTTGAAATCAAATTGCGTCATGCGCAAAAAATTGATCAAGATGACATCATTTGGGATAAATTAGTAGAAATCGATTTATTCAATCCGAACAAAAAAGTAGGATTAGTTAAAGCAACTCCAGCACAAATTTTAGAAAAGATATTAGCTGAAAAATGGGCTTTGGAACCAAATGACAAAGACATGATTGTCATGTATCATAAATTTGGTTACGAATTAAATGGCGAGAAAAAACAAATTGATTCCACAATGGTTTGCATTGGTGATGACCAAACGTATACTGCTATGGCAAAAACCGTTGGATTACCCGTCGCAATTGCTACTTTGAAAATCCTAAACAAAGAAATTACCACTCCTGGCGTACAATTACCAATTACAAAAGAAGTGTACAATCCAATATTAAAAGAATTAGAAGATTACGGAGTAATTTTCAAAGAAATTGAAGTACCTTACTTAGGTTACAATCCACTAAATGTGAACAATTAATCATTAATTCAAGATTTTAAAAATCCGAAATCGTAATTGGTTTCGGATTTTTTTATTCTATTTGAAATCGATTTTGTATTTTTACTTTCAAATCAATCAAAAATGAAGATAAATCACTTACAAATTGAAATCGACGGAATTGACAAAGAAATCCTACGTGATTTAATGGATGATGCTCGCAAACCTATTTTACAGATTGCCAATAAAATTGGGATTTCGGGTGCTGCGATTCATCAACGACTAAGAAAATTAGAACAAGCTGGTGTTATTTCAGGTTCTAAATTTATTGTGGATACGAAAGTTTTAGGTTATAGTACGATGGCTTTCATTGGAATTTATTTAGAAAAAGCATCGAGCAATCCAGAAGTGGTAAAAGAATTGAAGAAGATTCCTGAAGTTTTGGAATGCCATTACACCACAGGAAATTGGAGCATTTTAATCAAACTGATTTGTAGAGACAACGAACATTTGATGCAATTACTTAACAAAAAAATCCAACCTATTGATGGCGTTTCAAGAACAGAAACATACATTTCTTTGGAACAGCAAATAGAAAGACAAATACAATTATAAACACAAAATAAAAAATCCGTCAAACATGCATCTGACGGATTTTGCTTTTATAAAATATTCGTTTAATCTCTCGAACCTAAAATTTGGAAAGCCCAATATAGTAAAGACGCTAAAGCTCCTAAAGCGGCAACTACATACGTTCTTGCTGCCCATTTTAACGAATCTTCGGCACCAGCATATTCTTGTTGGCTCACCATGTTTTTATTTTTTAACCAAGCCAAAGCTCTATTACTTGCATCGTATTCTACTGGAAGCGTCACAAAACTAAAAGTAGTTGCAATTGCCATTAAAATCAAACCCGCAACCGCTACGTAAAAACCAATACCTGATTTTGAAGCAAATCCTAAAATTAAACCTCCCATAATTAACCATTGCGACATACTTGACGAAATGTTTACCACAGGCACCATTTTTGAACGCATCGTTAACCATTGGTATGCATGTGCATGTTGGACTGCGTGACCACATTCGTGAGCTGCAACTGCTGCTGCTGCCGCATTTCTTTGGTTATAAACTGCTTCAGACAAGTTAACTGTTTTGTTCGCCGGGTTGTAATGGTCGGTTAATTGACCTGGTGTTGAGATTACTTTTACATCGGTAATCCCGTGGTCTTGCAACATTTTTTCTGCAATTTCGGCACCACTCATCCCGTTGCGTAAGGTAACTTTAGAATAAAAAGCAAACTTGCTCTTCAATTTACTACTTACTAACCAACTCACAAGAGCTATCGCTCCAAGCATTATATAATATGTCCACATATCTTTTATATTTTAATTTCTAAATTTACTAAAATCAATAACAAATTACAAGCCAAAGATACAAAATGACAATTTGACATTAGTTAAAAATTTCCAAAAACTAACGACTTAACGTTATAAAAGCAATCAATTCAGAGGCTTCATAATAGGTAAAGGAAATATCAACTACTTCGTAGCCCTCATTAACTTTTTTGTTGAGAAACTGCTCTACTTCTTTTGCCAATTCTTCTTTCATACTGCCAAAACTGGCTGCTTTTTTCAGAATATGTACTTCGTGTTTTTTCATATTATTCTGGTTGTTGCATTTGTTTCACTGGTGATTTTTTTGAAACATCCATTACCGGAACCATTCCGTTAGTTGGTACGTAGATAATTTGTGGTAAATCGCCTTTATCTGCTAATTTCTCTAACGTTCTAATGAATAAATATTGGTTATACGTTTCGCTTAACGTTCCGTTTTCTAATTTCATGGCTTCTGCCATACCTTTTGCGCGTTCAATTTCGGCTTGGGCGTTTAATTTTTCGGCTTCTAATTTGGCTTTTGCTTCTTCTACTAAAATTCTACGATTTTGTTCCGCTTTTGCCATTTCTGCTTTTCCTGCCATTTCTTGTTGCCAAACATTATATCTTGGCAATCCAAACATTAAAGCAGCAATAAATACAAACCCAATGACCACAACTCCAGCAATTATTTTTCCAATGTTTCTTTTTTCCATTTTTATAGTTTTTTAGTTTATCTATTATACGTAAAAAATGAAAAATGTTACAAAAAAATCCCAAACTTTTGGGTTTGGGACTTTTTTAAGGTTGTCATTTCGACGAAGGAGAAATCACATTAGGGATTAAGATTATGAGATTTCTCCTTGCGTCGAAATGACAAAAAGGATTTTATCCTACCAAATTAATAATCTTACCTGGAACAATAATGATATTCTTTGGTGTATTTCCTGCTAATTGCGCAATGGTTCTTTCATCTGCTAATACAATTTCTTGAATTTGCTCTTTGGTTAAATCCAATGGTAATTTAATCGTAAATCGCATTTTTCCATTGAACGAAACCGGATATTCTTTTTCAGATTCCACTAAATATTTTTCTTCGAATTTTGGAAAAGCAACAGTTGCAATTGAACCTTCGTGACCTAAAGCAGACCATAATTCTTCCGCGATATGCGGTGCATAAGGTGAAACTAAAATAGCTAATGGCTCTAAAATGGCTCTATGATTGCATTTTAATTGTTGCAATTCGTTTACACAAATCATAAACTGAGAAACCGACGTGTTAAATGAGAAATTCTCAATGTCTTCTGTTACTTTTTTGATGGTTTTGTGTAACGATTTGTACATTTCTGCCGTTGGTTCGTCGTTTACAATAACTGAACCGTTGTCATCAAAATACAAACGCCATAATTTTTTCAAGAAACCAGAAACTCCGGTAATTCCAGCTGTGTTCCAAGGTTTAGATTGCTCTAATGGTCCTAAGAACATTTCGTACAAACGTAAAGTATCAGCTCCGTATTCTTCACAAATATCATCTGGCGAAACTACATTGTATTTCGATTTCGACATTTTTTCTACTTCGCGACCAACGATGTATTTTCCGTTTTCTAAAATGAACTCTGCATTTGCATAATCAGAATATAAAGGATGATTTTTGAATTTCTCTATATCCAATTCATTACTAATTTCATTTATACATGATAATTCTACGTGAATTGGAGTCATTTTATCCCACAAAATTTCCGGATGCCCAATTGACTTATGAATTTCTAAAAGTTCTTTGTGAACTTTTGCTGACTGTTCATTAATATCTTTAAAAAATAATCTTTCTTTTACAGCTTTATCAATTAAATTTTTTGATATGAAAATTACTTTTCCCTTTTGTAATAAAGAATCAAAACCATATTCATATCTATAAACAAAAGCACTCATTCCTAAAATCATTCCCTGATTAATCAGTTTTTTGAATGGTTCTTCTGTTGGAGCGTAGCCTCTATCTTTTAAGAATTTATTCCAAAAACGAGAATACAATAAATGTCCGGTTGCGTGCTCGCTTCCACCAATGTATAAATCTACGTTTTCCCAATATTTCAATGCTTCTTCGTTTGCAAATTCTTCGGTGTTGTGTGCATCCATATAACGCATCCAATACCAAGAAGAACCTGCCCAACCTGGCATCGTGTTCAATTCTAATGGGAAAACTTTTGTGTTGTCAATTAAATCATTGCTAACCACTGCATTGTTTTCACTATCCCAAGCCCAAACGGTTGCGTTTCCTAATGGCGGTTGACCGTCTTCGGTTGGTAAATATTTTTCTACTTCTGGTAAAACAATTGGCAAGTGTTTTTTGTCAATCATTTGTGGTAAACCATTCACATAATATACTGGAAAAGGTTCACCCCAATAGCGTTGGCGAGAGAAAACCGCATCACGTAAACGGTAATTTACTTTTGCATTTCCTGCGCCTATTTTTTCTAATTCTTCGATGATTTTTTTAGTTCCCGATTTGTAATCTAATCCGTTTAAAAAATCAGAATTTACTAATTCGAAACCACTTTTTTCTCCGAAAGCCGCTTCTGAAATATCTTGGTTGAAAATGTTCTTAATTTCTGGCATTCCGTTAGTTCCTTTGAAGAAATTCGCGAAAGCATAATCACGCTCATCACCACAAGGAACCGCCATAACCGCACCAGTTCCGTAACCTGCTAACACGTAATCGCCAATCCAAACAGGAATTGGTTCTTTCGTAAAAGGATGTTCGGCATAAGCGCCTGTAAAAACACCTGAAATGGTTTTTACATCTGCCATTCTTTCACGTTCTGAACGTTTTGCTGTAGCTTCTACATAGGCTTCCACCGCAGCTTTTTGTTCTGGAGTGGTGATTTGTGAAACTAATTCGTGTTCTGGAGCTAAAGTCATAAATGTAACTCCGAAAATCGTATCAGGTCGTGTTGTGAAGACGTCAATATGCGCTTCGACTCCGCTCAGCGTGACATTTTGAACTTTAAACGAAACCATCGCTCCGACACTTTTCCCAATCCAATTTCTTTGTGATTCTTTGATAGATTCACTCCAATCGATTTCGTTTAAACCTTGTAGTAAACGTTCCGCGTAAGCAGAAATTCGCATACTCCATTGTGTCATTTTTTTACGAACTACTGGATGTCCACCACGTTCTGAAACGCCGTTTACAATTTCGTCATTCGCTAAAACGGTTCCTAAAGCTGCGCACCAGTTTACTTCGGTTTCAGCTAAATAGGTTAATCTATATTGTAAAAGTATTTTTTGTTGTGCTGACGATGAAAAAGCATTCCATTCTGCTGCTGAAAATGGTGCAATATTATCATCGCAAACCGCATTCACATTCGCATTTCCGTTCTTTTCAAATTCTTGAATTAACGTACAAATGCTTTCTGCTTTATCCGAATTTTTATTGTACCAAGATTCGAATAATTGAATGAAAATCCATTGTGTATGTTTGTAATAATCTGGATTTGACGTACGCACTTCGCGACTCCAATCGAAAGAAAAACCAATTCTATCCAACTGATTTCTGTACCCTTGAATCGTATTTCCTGATTTATCCACACCACCTTCAATATTCATGCGAGTCGTATCTGCTGGATGTTGTCCGGTTTGAATCGCATATTGTTCGGCTGGCAAACCAAATGAATCGTAACCTTGCGGATGCAATACATTAAACCCTTGATGTCTTTTATATCTTGCGACAATATCAGAAGCAATGTAACCTAGCGGATGCCCAACATGCAAACCCGCTCCCGAAGGATAAGGAAACATGTCTAATACATAGTATTTTGGTTTTTCACTGTTATTTGATGCAGCAAAAGTTTGGTTTTCTGCCCAATATTGTTGCCATTTGGCTTCGATTTTTTCGTGGAAATATTTCATTCGTAGTTTTTATTGCTTTTTAATTGTCTCATGCTTTCGCAAGCTCAAGTCATCTTGTAACGTTGTCGTTTTTCTGTTATCGGTTTTATCCGAAAAAATAAGGTGCAAATTTACGCTTTATAAAACTTTTATAAAACTAATCTTTAAAATATAGTGTTCCGTTTGGATTAGCGTAGCCTTTGAAGTTTCCGTTTTCGTCTTCTAAAGCGATATATTCTATTGCTTCTAATAAGGAAATCCCTTTTTTACCACTACTAATGGTGTAGCGAATTTCTCTAACAGGATACGGATAATACAAAGGAAGTAATGTCAACACATAATCTGAATTACTGTAATAACTGATGTAAGCCGAATGTTGATTCCCTTTTTTTACCCTCAAGAAACTTTGATTTTCTAGATTAAATGAAATTTCATCAAACTCAAGAGGTAATTTGAACTCTTTGTTTTCGGAAACTAATCCAAACAAGTTATTTTTCTTTACTAAAAACACTTGCTCTTTAAATGATGATGTTATGGAGTATCCCATTTTGATATCGTCATATTCAGCAGGCAAGATAAAAGTATGATTGACATCGATAATACCATATTTCATGATTTTGGTTTTTTTATCCAAAACTCCAACTTTGAAATAATTTTTACCGCTTGGATCATATTTTCTTTCAGATTTCATAGGTTCTAGGAAATCATATTCAACACTTTTTTGAAATGGAAATTGGTAGACTAAACCAAATTTATTTTTCTTTTGGTAAATAACGTAATTGAAATACGTTTGTATGGTATCAGCATTCGATTTATCATCTGTAAGAACTCCTTTCGTTTTGAAAACTTCTATTTTATCAGCTTTAATTGGGAATTTAACTGTCTTTTTGTTTTTGGTGACATTGTTTGAAACCTCAACTTCAATTTGGTTTTCTATTAAAGCATATTTGTAATAAGAAGTTCCTTTTGGTTTTTTTCTGGTAGTATTTCCTTTTCCTGGTCCATCTCCACTACCAGAACCAGTTCCTGAGTAACTTCTAGGTTCCTCTACTTCCGCCACAACATCACTGTCCATGTTAGTAACCGCTACATTATTATCATACTCATTGTAGCTGTCTTTTTTTCTTTTAACTCCCGTATTTTCTTGAATGTACTGACTGTCTTTTTTAGCATCTAAAAGAATGATTTGACTTCCTTCTACTCTAAAATATTTAGTTTCAACATCACTTGTTGCCGTTTGTTTTACGTAGGCAATTGCTAATTCTTCTTTTGATTTTTTATTATCTAATTCTATCGAAAAAACATCTTTTATTACATAACTTAATTTGTTTTCATTGTAATAATCTAGATTTACTAACGACTCTTTTCCTTCTAAATCCTTTACATAAAAACCAATTATAAAACTACTGTCATAACGCTTGTCATTCCCTTTAAATCCTTTTAAAAAGGAAAGCGGTTTACTGATTAGCAACTCACCTTTGGTATTGTATAAATAGTTTATTTCTTTTTTATCAGCTCCTTTTTTTACAGCAATTATTAAATTACTTGACACATAACGCAAATCTTGAAATTCTACTGGAATTACATTTTTTGAACCTATGTAAACTCCCAAATTATTCCCTAAAGAAGCTTGAAAAAAAGTAGCGCCTTTACTTCTCTCCTTTTTTATGGCATCGTATTTTGGAGCTACCAAAACCGTTGCATTCTCATCGCATAGTCCCCATAAATTGCCTTCTCGATAAGGAAAAATATTTTCTTGAGCCGTTAAGGTTAGTACAAAAAAGAATAAAAGTGCCGAAATCTTAAATTTTAGTGTCATTTTTATGAATTTAAAGGTTCAAATTTACAGATAATAAATACTAAAGTTAAAACTTTGTTGTTATATTCTATGTAAACAAAATTTCTTTACTATTTTTACGGCTTAAATAGAATTTTATGGCATCATCTTTTGAAAATTACAACAAGCGACGTTTAATCTCGTCCTACTTTTCGGTAGTTTTAAGTATCTTTTTAGTATTATTCCTTTTAGGAGCTTTAGGACTTTTTGTAATTAATTCGAAAAAGATAACGAATGATTTTAAAGAAAACATTCCTATGACGGTTTTCTTTAATAACGATGCTAATGATTCGGTCATCAGTAATTTTGACACGGAATTAAAAAACGCAAAATTCATTAAAGATTACGCTTTTGTTCACAAAGACAGTGCAGCAAAGAATAATGTGGATATTGTAGGCGAAGATTTCATGGAATTCTTAGGCTTCAATCCATTACAAAATTCATTTGACATTCACTTAAAAGGTGATTATGTAATTGCCGATAGCATCAAGAAAATTGAGCGTAACATTCGTAAAAACGAAATGGTTTCGGAAATTATCTACGATAAAGAATTGGTAGACATGGTAAACAATAACGTTACTAAAATTAGTTTTTGGATTTTAGTTATCAGCGCTATTTTAACGGTTGTTGCGATGTTGTTAATTAATAGTTCGCTTCGTCTTTCTGTTTATTCGCACCGTTTTACCATTAAAACGATGCAAATGGTGGGCGCAACAAAATCGTTCATCAGAAAACCATTTATTTGGAGAAGTATCAAATTAGGATTAATTGGTTCTGGATTGGCTATTATTGCTTTATTAGCTTTAGTATTTTATGTAGATGGATTATTCCCAAGTTTAGGAATTGCAAAAGATTATGTTTCTATTGCAATCGTAATTTTAGGAGTGTTAGTAGTTGGAATCGTAATTACTTCTATCAGCACATTCTTTGCTACACAACGTTTCTTGAATTTAAAAACAGACGACCTTTATTAGTAATCAGTGTTCCAGTATTAAGTGTACAGTGATTTAAAATTTATAATATGGAAAATAATAACAAACCCGAATTTCTTTTTGATAAAGTAAACTACAAAATTCTTTTAGTAGGATTAGCAGTAATTGCGCTTGGATTCATTTTAATGAGTGGTGGCGGAAGCGAAGATCCAAATGTTTTCAAAGGCGAAGAATTATTTAGTTTTAGAAGAATTCGTTTGGCTCCAACAGTAGTTTTAATTGGTTTTGGAATTACGATTTATTCGATTTTAAAAAATCCGAAGAAGTAATACTTTATGGATGTTTTACAAGCCATTATTCTTGCCATTATTGAAGGAATAACCGAATTTTTACCTGTTTCTTCAACGGGTCATATGATTATTGCTTCGTCTTTTTTTGGTATTGCACAAGACGATTTTACCAAACTTTTCACGATTGTAATTCAGTTAGGGACAATACTTTCTGTAATTGTTTTGTACTTCAAACGCTTTTTTCAATCGCTTGATTTTTACTTTAAATTATTTGTTGCTTTTATTCCAGCCGTAATTTTCGGATTATTACTAGGCGATTTTATCGATAGTTTATTAGAAAACCCTATCACAGTAGCTATTTCGTTAATTATTGGGGGATTTCTATTATTGAAAGTTGATGATTGGTTTGGCAATTCTGAAGGAACTGAAATTTCCTATTTAACCGCTTTTAAGATTGGTTTGTTCCAATGTTTAGCGATGATTCCTGGTGTTTCGCGAAGTGGAGCAAGCATCGTAGGCGGAATGACACAAAAATTATCCCGAACAACAGCAGCCGAATTTTCATTTTTCTTAGCGATTCCAACCATGTTAGGAGCCACTTTGAAAAAATCATACGATTATTATAAAGATGGTTTTGTACTTTCAGACGACCAAATTAATTTATTAATTATTGGAAATGTGGTCGGATTTATTGTAGCCTTAATCGCTATCAAATCATTCATCGGGTTTTTAACCAAACACGGATTTAAAATATTTGGTTATTACCGAATTGTTGCCGGAATTGCTATTCTACTCATTCATTTCTTCGTACAAAAATTAACTATTATCTAATGAATGCCGAAGAAATTTTAGCAGGAAAAGTTCTTTTAATAGACAAACCCTTGAAATGGTCATCGTTTCAAGCGGTGAACAAATTGAAATACATTTTAAAACGCAAATACGATTTACCCAAGAAATTTAAAATCGGTCACGCCGGAACTTTAGATCCGTTAGCGACTGGTTTATTAATTATTTGTACTGGGAAATTCACCAAAAGCATTACCGAAATTCAGGCGCAAGCTAAAGAATATACTGGAACGATTGTAGTTGGAGCAACTACTCCATCTTACGATTTAGAAACCGAAATTGACGCTACTTTCCCAACGGAACATATTACAGAAGAATTGATTTTGGAAACTACAAAACAATTTATTGGTGAAATCGACCAGAAACCTCCTGTTTTTTCAGCTATTAAAAAAGATGGAAAACGTTTGTACGAACACGCTCGCGCAGGCGAAGAAGTTGAAATTCAATCGAGAAAAACGACTATACACGAATTTGAAATCACTCGAATTCAATTACCAGAAGTAGATTTTAGAGTAAAATGTAGCAAAGGAACTTACATTCGTTCGTTAGCTTACGACTTTGGATTGGCATTACAATCAGGCGGACATTTAACAGCGCTTCGAAGAACGAAAATTGGAGATTATTCAGTTGAAAATGCAATTACACCTGATGATTTTGCACAATTGCATGAAGATGAAAAATAAAACTTTACTTCTATTTTTTCTGCTATTTCAATTTAGTTTTTCGCAAAATGTAAAACTAAAAACAGGCGATATTTTATTTCAATCGATGAATTGCGGACCACTTTGCGAAGCAATTAACGAAGTTACAGAAGGTTATCAAGGAAAAGATTTTAGTCATTTGGGAATGGTGTACATCAAAAACGATTCGATTTTCGTAATTGAAGCCGCTGGAAAAGCAGTTAAAGTTACGCCATACCAAACCTTCAAAACCTACACAAATGAAGAAATGTTTGTAGGAAGATTAAAAAGAAAATACCGAAAATATATCCCAGAAGCCATTACTTTCTCATTGCAACAAGTTGGTGTTCCTTATGATGACGAATATTTGTACGATAATGGAAAATATTATTGTTCGGAATTAATTTATGATGCGTTTTTGCATTCGTACAAAAAACCATTATTTGATTTGTATCCGATGACGTTCAAATCACCAAAATCAAATGAGTATTTCCAAGTTTGGGCAGACTATTACGAGAAACTAAAAATGGAAATCCCGGAAGGTCAACTAGGTTGCAACCCTGGTGGAATTTCCACTTCTGATAAATTAAAAATTATTGGAACTTTACGCTAGGATATTCTCATGCATTTCCACAATTTCATTCTGAATCGAAATTCCTTTATCGTGTAAATACCATTTTTGCAATTCAATTTTTGCTGGTTCATCTACTACTCCATGAGCCGCTTTGTAATCTAAAATCAATTGTTTTGCACCATGAGGTCTTGGCCCCCAATCTAAAACTACTTCTAAAGTTTGAGCATCTAAAACGATTAATTTAGGAATTGCTTTTCCTCCATTCGTTAAAAAATGTTGCATTAAAGCATCGTTATCATCGCGTAAAGCAATTTTTAATTCCACCTTATCTGTTGCTTCTGCCATTTTATGAATCACGGGAACAATTTGAGCCGCATCACCGCACCAACCTTCGCTTAGCACTAACCAAATGTACTTTTTATCTAAGTTTTGCAGTTTAGTTTTCGTTTCAGGAGTAACTTCGATAGTTTTCTCCAAACGATTCATTCTGGTTTCGTTTAGTTCGGAATATTTTAATAAATCTTCTGATTGTGTGTGACCGGTAGATTTCCCTTCAGCAATTAAACTGGTTACTTTTTTTCTGTAATCGGCAAAAGAAAAACTGTTTTCTAATGTTTGTTTTATAGTATTTATCATCTTCTTAACTTTATTTGGCAAATTTAAGTCTAATTTTGGAAATTAAATGTAAGAATTGTTACATATGGATTTAACTTCAAAATCAATCGGATTAGCGCTTTCTGGTGGCGGTTCCAAAGGAATTGCTCATGCTGGAGTTTTAAAATTCTTAACCGAACAAGGCATCGAACCTTCTTGTATTTCGGGTTCAAGCGCAGGAGCCATTGTAGGAACCATGTATGCTTTTGGAAAAAAACCAGAGGAAATTCTAGATTTTTTCAAATCGATTTATTTTTTTCATTGGAAGCATTTTACGTTTAAAAAACCAGGAATTGTAGATTCCGAATCATTCAAAAAATATTTTGAAGAGATTTTTGGAGAAACGACTACACTTAGCGATTTAAAAATTCCGACTTACATCACGGCAACTGATATGGTAAAAGGAAAGCTAAAAATTTTTAGTCCCGATACTAGAATTGTTGATGCCGTTTTGGCTTCAACGGCTGTTCCTGGAATGATTTCACCCTACGTTATTAAAGAAAAATTATATAGCGATGGTGGTATTTTAAATCATTTTCCAGTCGATTTATTACAAGGAAAATGTGATTCAATTATTGGTGTATATGTAAGTCCAGTTCAAAACATTGAGGCAAAAAACTTGAATTCCATAAAATCGGTTACTTATAGAGCATTAGAATTATTGACAGCTAATTCCAATCTTCAAAAATTTAATCATTGCGATTTAATCATCGAGCCTAAAGAATTGACTAACTTTAGTACGTTTGAAACCAATAAAGCCAAGATGGATTTAATTTTTGAAACGGGTTACAACGAAGCAAAAAAAGCATTTGAAAATTTAGCAACATAAATGTTAAAACATTTTTTTTAGAAAAAAGCTATTTAACTATATTTGCACCACAAATAATACAACACGATGAAGTACAAAAGAATTCTTCTAAAATTAAGCGGTGAAGCTTTAATGGGCGACAGACAATATGGAATTGACCCACAACGCTTAGCTGAGTACGCTGAAGAGATAAAACAAATTCACGATAAAGGAGTAGAAATCGCTATCGTTATTGGTGGTGGAAACATTTTTAGAGGTGTAGCTGGTGCAAGTAACGGAATGGATAGAGTGCAAGGTGATTACATGGGGATGTTAGCAACCGTTATTAATGGAATGGCTTTACAAGGCGCTTTAGAAGAAGCTGGAATGCAAACGCGTTTACAAACGGCTTTAAAAATTGAAGCTATTGCTGAACCTTACATCAAAAGAAGAGCAACACGCCATTTAGAAAAAGGAAGAATCGTGATTTTTGGTGCAGGAACAGGAAATCCTTATTTTACAACTGATACTGCAGCAGTTCTTAGAGGAATTGAAGTAGGCGCTGACGTAATTTTAAAAGGAACTCGTGTAGATGGTGTGTACACTTCTGACCCAGAAAAAAATGCTGATGCAGTAAAATTTGACTTTATTTCGTTTGAAGATGTATTAGCAAAAGGATTAAATGTAATGGACACAACTGCTTTTACATTGAGTCAAGAAAATAAATTACCTATTATTGTATTCGATATGAATAAAGATGGTAACTTATTAAAAGTGTGCGAAGGAGAAACTATCGGAACAACGGTAACAATATAAATACGAAGTACAAAACTAGAAGTACAAAGTAAAAATTTAGAGAGATGACAGAAGAAATTAACTTTATTTTAGACAGTGCAAAAGAAGCTATGATAGGTTCTGTTGCGCATTTAGAAAAAGAATTTTTAAACATTAGAGCTGGGAAAGCTTCGCCTCAAATGTTAGGTGGTGTTTTTGTAGATTATTATGGTTCTCAAACACCATTGTCGCAAGTTGCTAACATTAATGCTCCTGATGCTCGTACCTTAACGGTAACGCCTTGGGAAAAAAACATGTTACATCCTATTGAAAAGGCAATTATGATTGCTAATTTAGGGTTAAACCCAATGAACAATGGTGATAACATTATTATCAATATTCCAGCATTAACTGAAGAAAGAAGACGCGACTTGGTAAAACAAGCAAAAGCGGAAGCGGAAGATGCAAAAATTGGCATCAGAAACCACAGAAAAGATGCTAATTCAGACATCAAAAAAGAAGAAAAAGACGGAACTGCAGAAGACATTTGCAAAAAAGCAGAAGAAGATGTTCAAAAACTAACCGATTCTTTCATCAAGAAAATAGATGAACTTTTAGCTGTTAAAGAAGCTGAAATCATGAAAGTATAAATTTAAGTCCCGATTAACACTCGGGATTTTTTATTTTGAATATATTTGTACAAATACTTGAATTTACCTACATGAAATATTTTTGGCTTTTTTTGTGCTTTATTATCACCAATAGCTTTGTAGCGCAAACCAAAATAAAAGGACAAATTATCGACTTTGATTCAAAAGTGCCTATTGCTTTTGCTACTATTACTTACAACAATACCAAATTCAATGCCGACTGGGAAGGAAAATTCTCTGTTGTAGTCAAAGATTTTAAATTGCCTATAAAAGTCAATTTTAAAGGCTATTATGAAAAAATCACCTATCCAGAACCAAAGGTTGTCAATATTACGATTAAGTTGGTAAACGATTTAAACGAAAAAAAGTCTGAAATCTATACCGAAAACGGAGTAAACAATATCATAAAAAAAGTAATTGAAAACAGAAAATCAAATGATCCTGAAAAAGGATTATCGAGTTTTCAGTATAAAAACTACGAATATCTACAAGTAACAGCAAACCCAGATAGTATTTCATCAAAAATTGATACTATTTACAAAAATAGATTCTTGAGAAAACCTTTAATGAAATTAGATTCAACGAATTATAAATTCAAGAAGTTTTCTGAAAAACAACATTTGTATCAAACAGAAAAAGTCAATTTAATTCAGCACAATCAATTTCAAAACAAGGAAACGGTTTTAGCCACTCGAATGGCTGGATTCGAGCAACCGGTTTATGAATATTTAGGTTTAAAACTTATCTCTTATTCAGTTTATGAAAATCCGTTTGAAATTTTAGAAATTCCGGTACAAAATCCCATTTCAAATTTTGGACGAAAACTGTACAACTACAAATTAATTGATACTGTAAAAATAGACGGAAGAAGTGCTTACAGAATTTACTTTGAACCCAAAAAACTAAATACAAATCGATTAAGAGGTTTACTCTATATTGACACTCAAAATTATGCGATTGCAAAAGCGTATTTTCGTATTTATGGTGTAGTAAATATCAATGCCACTTACACCTTTGATTACAGAAAAGATACCGACATTTGGTTTCCTAAAAATAGAAAATTTAAAGTTTCAAAAGGAAACAACCAAGACGATATTAAAATTTTAGGAGGTACTATAAAATTCAGTTCCGATTTAGATTTAACCGAAAGCAAAAATGCAACCGACCAAGCCTATATTTCAATAGAATCGACGCCTTTTGATATTGAAATCAACAAACCAATTAGCATTTCTAAACCCAGAGTAAAAATTGAAGTTCCACAATCGAGCTTAAAACAAGAAAATGACTATTGGAATGCGTTTAAAAAAGATACACTCGATAAGAGAAAACTTCGAACTTATACTTCAATCGATAGCTTATCACTTTCTGAAAAAATAGAACACAAAGTGTTTTTAGGAAGAAAAATTATTAATGGTTATTTTCCTGTTTCAATTTTTGACATAGACTTAAGAAGTATTGTAAAATATAACAATTTTGAAGGATTTAGATTAGGTGTTGGTGCGGTTACCAATTCGAAATTATCAGAAAAATACAAAGTTGCTTTTTATGGTGCCTACGGATTTAAAGATGACGAATTCAAGTACGGAATTACACCTTCCTATTTGGCGCATTCAAACTCTGAAACTTGGGTTAGTGCATCTTATTCAGACGATATTAGTGAGATTGCACAAACCAATTTTATTACCGATTCTCGAAGATTTAAAATTTACGATCCTCGACCAATCAATATTTCCACTTTTTACAACAATAGAATGAGTTCGGTTTATGTAGAAAGTAAATTTTTACCTAAAACATCGAGTTATTTTGGGGTTTCACACAATCAAATTCAACCCCTTTTTGATTATACTTTTGTAAATGATGGAAAATCGTACACTGATTATACTATTAGTGCAGTGCAATTAGCATTCCAATGGAATCCGTTTAGTAATTACATGCAAACACCAATGGGAAAAATTGAATACGAAAAAAGACATCCAAAATTTTCGCTTCAACTTACACAAACTCTACCAGGTGTATTGGAAAATGATTTTACTTTCTCAAAAATAGATTTCAAAACGTTCTACGAATTACCTTATTTATCAGGTCAAAAAAGTTCTATTTTATTGCAAACCGGAATAGCTTTTGGCGATGTACCGATTACCCATTTATACAGTATTGTTCCCAATAATTTAAATCGTGACGCTATTTTACAGCGAGTAACTTTTGCTGGAAAAAACAGTTTTGAAACCATGTATTTCAATGAGTTTTTCTCTAATCAATATGCTTCTTTACAATTAAAACATACGTTTAACAAAATCCGTTTAGGTTATAAAATTAATCCCGAATTTACTGTTGTTACAAGAATGGCATTTGGTTCAAACAAAGACGACAATCAACATCTTGGCATCAGCTACAACACGATGGAAGATGGCTTTTTTGAAAGTGGTATAGAATGTAATAAAATCTACAAAGGAATTGGTTTAGTGGCATTTTACAGATATGGTCCTTACCAATTAGCTAATTTTGATGACAACATTGCTATTAAAGTTTCATACTATTTGGATTTAGGACTTTAAATTTAACTTAATTGTCACGTTCAAAACCAATAAATTAAGTAAGATTTACTACCTTTGCACCCTAATTTTTGAGAGATGTTAAAGTGGTTAAGCACCAGTTTTTGGGATTATATTGCCAGTAAAATTTTAAGAAACCGCGTTTTTCTTTTAATCCTTATTTTACTATTTACTATTTTTATGAGTTTTCAGTGGAAAAACATGCGTTTTACCTTTACTGAAGCCAACTTATTACCTGATGATCACGAGGTAAATATTCAGTACAATTCGTTTTTAGAAAAATTTGGCGAAGAAGGAAATTTAGTAGTTCTAGGATTTAAAGACAAAAATTTCTTTACCGAAAAAAATTACAAAGCTTGGGAAAAATTTGTTTCCGAAATAAAAAAAGACAAAGCAACTGAACTTACACTTTCTATTGAAGATTTACGCGTATTAGAAAAAGATACGATTGCTCAAAAATTCAAATTAGTTCCTTTTGTAAACAACGATAGTATTTCCGACACTTATTTAAAAAGTAAAGAAAAAGAATTCTATAACGACTTACCTTTTTACGAAGGAATGCTTTTTAACAAAGAAAGTGGCGCCGTACGTTTTGCAATTTATATGGATAAAAAAATTGTAAACACGCCAGCAAGAAAAGCTTTTATCGAAAAACATCTTAGTCAAGAAAAAATAAGCGCCTTTGAAAAAGAAACCGGATTAGACCTTCGCGTTTCGGGAATGCCATACATTAGAACATTAAACGCTAATAGTATTATTGGCGAGATTGGATTATTTGTAGGTGCCGCACTTGGAATTACTTCTTTGTTGTTCTTCTTCTTCTTTAGAAGCTTCAGAGCGACTATGATTTCTATGTTTGTGGTTATTATTGGCGTAATGTGGTCGTTTGGAACACTGGGTTTATTAAATTACGAAATCACGGTTTTAACTGCCATTATTCCACCATTAATTATTGTAATTGGAATTCCCAACTGTATTTTTCTTATTAATAAATACCAACAAGAAATCAAGAATCATGGTAATAAAGCCAAGTCGTTACAACGTGTAATTTCAAAAGTAGGAAATGCTACTTTGATGACGAATTTAACTACTGCAGCTGGTTTTGGTACCTTTATTTTTACCGATAGTAAATTGTTAAGTGAGTTTGGTATTGTTGCATCATTAAACATTGTTTTCTTGTTTATTTTATGCTTAATCATCATCCCAATTGTTTACAGTTACATGCCAATGCCAAAAGAAAAACACTTGGCGCATTTGGGCAAAAACTATATGGCAGCCTTCATAAATTGGATTGAAAACACCATTAGACATCATCGTGTAGCCGTTTTTTCAACTGCAATTGGAATATTAGTTTTAGGAATTATCGGTATCTACCAAATCAAAGTTTCAGGGAGTATTATCGAAGATATGCCTAAAAAAGCTCCTTTCTTTAAAGATATTTTATTCTACGAAAAAGAATTTGATGGTGTAATGCCTTTAGAGATTGTAATTGACACCAAAAGACCAAAAGGCGCTTTAAAATCGGTTACGTTAAAACGAATTGAAGAACTTCAGGAAACCATTATTGAAATTCCAGAATTATCAAAACCAGTTTCAATTGTGAATTTGGTAAAATATTCAAAACAGGCTTATTATAATGGAAATCCAGAATTTTACGAATTACCGACAAAACAAGAAGAAGCGTTTATTCTATCCTACATAAAAAATTCCACTCAAAAAGGAAATGAAAACATGCTGAAAAGCTATGTAGATAGTACAGGTCAATATGCTCGTATTACCACTTTTATGCGAGATATTGGTACCGATAAAATGCAAAAAATTGAAGAACGTTTACAAGATAAAATCAATCATATTTTTCCAAAAGAACGCTATGAAGTTTCACTTACTGGAAAAGCCTATGTTTTTGAAAAAGGAACCCATTATTTAATTGATAACTTAGTACAATCATTACTTTTTGCTATTGTTTTGATTTCGTTATTAATGGCTTATATGTTCCGTTCTTTCAAAATGATTATCGTATCATTATTGCCAAATATTTTACCTTTGGTTATGACAGCAGGATTAATGGGATTCTTAGGAATACCAATCAAACCTTCAACTATATTGGTATTTAGTATTGCCTTCGGAATTTCAGTTGACGATACCATTCACTTTTTGGCTAAATACCGTCAAGAATTAAAAGCCAATGATTGGAAAATAAAACGCTCTGTTTATGCTACTTTAAAAGAAGCAGGAATTAGTATGTTTTACACTTCAGTTGTATTGTTTTTTGGATTCTCTGTATTTACGCTTTCAGATTTTGGAGGAACAGTTGCCTTAGGAGGATTAGTTGCAACAACTTTGCTATTTGCCATGCTTTCCAACTTAATTTTGTTGCCAGCTTTGCTACTTTCTTTAGACAAAACCATTGCCAACCAACAAGAATTCTTAGAACCAACATTAGATATTTTAGCCGAAGATATTGAAGAAGAAAATTCAAACGATAAATAGTATATTTGCATAATAATATTAGACAAAATGAAACACTCAAAAGTTATAGACCTTTTAAACAGCACGAAAACATTACATGAAGTAACAGCAAAAGGTTGGGTTAGAACATTTAGAAACAATCAATTTATTGCGTTGAACGATGGTTCAACCATTCATAATATTCAGTGTGTGGTAGATTTTGAAAACACACCAGACGAAACTTTAAAAAGAATTACTACTGGAGCTGCAATTTGCGTTACAGGAACCTTGGCAGAAAGCCGTGGTGCTGGGCAAAAAGTAGAAATTCAAGTAACCAAATTAGAGATTTTAGGTGATAGTGATGCGGAAAAATTCCCAATGCAACCTAAAAAACACTCCTTAGAGTTTTTACGTGAAAATGCGCATTTACGTGTTAGAACGAATGCTTTTGGAGCAATTATGCGTGTGCGTTCAACTCTTGCTTTTGCAGTGCACCAATATTTCCAAGAAAAAGGATTTTTCTATGTAAATACACCAATTATTACTGGTTCTGATGCTGAAGGTGCTGGAGAAATGTTTCAAGTAACTTCTTTACCAATTGACGGTTCGGCTCCAAGAAACGAAGACGGAAGCATCAACTACAAAGAAGATTTCTTCGGAAAACAAACCAATTTAACGGTTTCTGGACAATTAGAAGGTGAAACTTTTGCTATGGCATTAGGTCAAATTTATACGTTTGGACCAACATTCCGTGCAGAGAATTCAAACACTTCGCGTCACTTAGCTGAGTTTTGGATGATTGAACCAGAAGTGGCTTTCAATGATTTAGCTGATAACATGGATTTGGCTGAAGATTTCATCAAATACGTTATCAAATATACAGTTGATAAATGCGGTGATGATTTAAAATTCTTAGAAAGCAGATTGTTAGAAGAAGAAAAGTCAAAACCACAAGCGGATAGAAGCGAAATGACGCTTTTAGAAAAATTAAGTTTTGTATTAGATAACAACTTCAAACGTGTTTCTTACACGGAAGCTATTGATATTTTAAAAGATTCAACACCAAATAAAAAGAAAAAATTCCAATACATCATTAACGAATGGGGTGCTGATTTACAAAGTGAGCACGAACGTTTCTTAGTAGAAAAACACTTTAAATGTCCTGTGATTTTATTTGATTATCCAGCAAAAATTAAAGCGTTTTACATGAGATTAAACGACAACACCGAGCCTGGAAAAGAAACTGTTAGAGCAATGGATATCTTATTCCCAGGAATTGGAGAAATCGTTGGAGGTTCGCAAAGAGAAGAACGTTATGATGTATTAGTAGAAAAAATGAAAGCCTTAGGAATTGACGAAGAAGAACTTTGGTGGTATTTAGACACAAGAAGATTCGGTTCGGCTGTTCACTCAGGTTTCGGATTAGGTTTTGAAAGATTAGTGCTTTTTGTAACAGGAATGGGTAACATTAGAGACGTAATTCCTTTCCCAAGAACGCCACAAAACGCAGAATTCTAATAAATAGGTTATAAGTTTAAAGGGTTAAGAGTTTAAAAAGGAAATACAAACCTTATAAACTCTTAAACTATAAACTCTTAAACATAAAAACATGCTTAAACACAGTTTACAATTCAAGTTATCTCAAAAATTATCGCCTCAACAAATTCAGTTGATGAAGTTAATTCAATTGCCTACGCAAGCATTTGAGCAACGTCTTCAAGAAGAATTGGTTGAAAATCCTGCTTTGGAAGAAAGCAGCAAGGAAGATAATTACGAAGCAGATGATTACGAAGTAAACACAAACGATGATGATTACGACGATTATGACAACGACCATATCGACGCACAAGACATCAACATCGATGAGTATTTAAGTAACGACGAAACGCCAGATTATAAATACCAAACTAATAATTACAGCGATGACGATGATGACAAATCACTTCCGTTTGCTGCGCCTGTTAGTTTTCATCAAGATTTAATCAATCAGTTAAATACGTTTATTTTAAGTGATGACGAACGTGATATTGCCGAATTTTTAGTCGGAAGTATTGACGATATGGGTTATATCCGAAGAACAACACAAGATATTGTTGACGACATGGCGTTTACTCAAGGTATTTATACAGATGAAGCGACTGTAGAACGCATTTTGCATTTGGTTCAGGATTTAGAACCTGCTGGTGTAGGTGCCCGCGATTTACAAGAATGTTTGTTGTTGCAATTAAAACACAAAACACCATCAGATTCCATCAATTTAGCCATTCAAGTTATTGAACAACAATTTGATGCTTTTAGTAAAAAACATTACGATAAATTATTGCAAAAATTTGACGTTACGCAACAACAACTAAGAAAAGCCATTGACGAAATTGAAAAACTAAATCCAAAACCAGGAGGCAGTTTTGACGGCAATCAAAAAATGGTGGAACACATTGTTCCTGATTTTACGATTCGAATTGTTGATGGCGAATTAGAGTTACTTCTAAACGGAAGAAACGCTCCAGAATTGCACGTTTCTAAAGATTATCAAGAAATGTTGCAGAGTTATAAAGACACTTCTGAAAAATCGAGTTCTCAAAAAGACGCGGTTCAATTTATCAAACAAAAATTAGATTCTGCAAAATGGTTTATTGATGCGATTAAACAGCGTCAGGAAACCTTATATGTAACCATGAATGCGATTATGTTTTATCAGCAAGAATACTTTTTAGAAGGAGAAGAAACCAAACTTCGTCCGATGATTCTAAAAGATATTGCTGATATGGTTGGTTTAGATATTTCAACTGTTTCGCGTGTAGCAAATAGTAAATATGTTGATACACCTTACGGAACGAAATTAATCAAAGAATTCTTTAGTGAATCGATGACGAATGACCAAGGAGAAGAGGTTTCAACTATCGAAATTAAAAATATATTACAACAAGTAATTTCGGAAGAAGACAAAAAGAAACCTTTACCAGATGATCAATTAGCCGAAATTTTAAAAGAAAGAGGTTATCCAATTGCTAGAAGAACTATTGCTAAATATCGCGAACAATTAGATATTCCTGTAGCGCGTTTGAGAAAGAAAATCTAACAGAGTAATCATGGATTTAAAAAAAATATTACCTGTTTTTTCATATATTTTTCATCCCATATTTGTTTCTATATATGGTACTTTATTTTTCTTTTTAATTGCCAATTCATTTTTTTATAACTCACAAATCATTGTAACGTTAATTCAAGTAACAATTCTTACTTTGCTATTACCTTTATCGATGTATTTTTTATTTAGATCATTAGGCGTTGTGAGTTCATTTACCGAAGCCAGCATTAGCGAGAGAAAAATGCCTATTGCTGTACAAGCTATTTTGTTGTTTGTACTAATAAAATTTAGTGTTTCACAAGATTCTATTGCCGAATTGTATTTCTTTTTTCTTGGCGGATTTTTAAGTAGTGTAATCGTCTTAGCGAGCGTTATATTAAAATTCAAAGCAAGCTTACACATGATAGGAATTAGTGCTTTAACGTGCTTTATTTTTGGTTTAAGCATGTATTACCAATTGCCTTTTGTAAACCTTATTGCTTTTTGTATTGTTTGTATTGGTTTAGTAGCTTCTTCGCGCTTATACATGAAAGCGCACACTTACACCGAACTTATTGCCGGAATTATTATTGGAGCCGGACCACAGGTATTTTTGTATCAGTATTGGTTATAAAATATAAAACATCAGTCCAATTTTCAAAGTCGTCATGTTATTTTCAGCAGCTGTTTTATCCTTATCAAAATAAGGGTTTAACCCATAATGAATGTAAGCATTCCAGGTATTGAATCCGAAAGTTAAATACGTTGCGTATTGAAACTTATTTAAAATGTCGTTGATATTTTCGCTTCCTGTTAAACCACCTTCATATTTGAATTTGCCATTAATTAAATAGCTTGCCATAAAACCAGCATGAATTCTCCAAAATTTGTGGCTATCTGGAGTTGCATTTCGCCAACGGATTTCTAATGGTAAATCAACATAATGCAAAATAATTCTACTTTTCACCAATTCAAAATCGGGATTTCCTGTAACAGAAGACAAATCGATTGTTTGCTTTAAATCGTTGTATGAATAACCAATTCCAGGAGCTATTGCCCAATGTCTGTTTTCAGAAATTGGAAAATCTCTTAAAAATCCTGCGGACAATCCTGTAGAAAAAGAATACTGATTAAAATTATCAGGTTTTTTTTGAATAAAATTATAGGCGATGGAAACATAGAACTGATCTTCTCTAAAAAGAGAATCTACAACTAGTTTTGACACAGTTTCAGTTTGTGAAAAACCTATTGTTGCAAAAAGTAGAAAAAAAAGGGATACAAATTGTCGCATTATATTTTTTTATAAAAATAATAAAAAAAGGCACGCAATTGCGTACCTTTTAATTTATAACATAAAAATACTATTCAACAGGATTTCCTTGTGCTGTTGTATAATTTACTTTTAATTGTTCTATTTTACGTAATTCTAGTTTAATAGCACCTACTAATCCCATTTTGACATTTTTGTCAATTTTCAATGAGGCAGTAAGGTATTTTTCGTCTTCAGAGTTACGTTGTGCTCTTTCCGTAATAATGAAATTTCTGATTTCTGATGGCGAAGCCATTTTGTCAGCTAATTGAATACGATCTGAACCTCCAAGAGTAGCGCGATATCTTTCACTTGGTTTACCAGCGTAAATATACATTACATATTCTTTCTTATGCAATTTAGCAGTTTGATTTGCTTTAGGTAATGTATTTTCAATTTTTAAATCAGTGTCTTTCATGGTAGTAGCCGTCATGAAGAAGAACAAAAGCATAAATACAATATCTGGTAAAGATGCTGTTGAAATTGCAGGAGTACCCTCCGTATTTTTCTTTTTAAATTTAGACATACTTTCTTAATATTATATAATTATTTTTTTGGCTCTGCTTCAGAAAGTCTCATAGGAAATAATTCCTGAATCTTTTTTACTTTCGGCTCTAAATCCTCTACTAAACCTTCGGTTGCTTTAGAAGCTGGATCATTAAAAATGTATTCCATTTCTGTAAAAGTCATACCGTAACGCTTCTTACATTCTCTATCTCTTAAAAAGTTATATGCTGCTACTAGTTCGTTTTGAACCGCAATATAAGTTTCATAAGTAGTTTGCCCATCATTATTTAATGAAATTACCGCATCATCAGGACCGTCTGATGAATTTGGATCTTTTTTTCCATTACAATATGTACAAGTACCTTTTCCATTATTTTCAAGAAAATCAATAGCAGTTTGTCTTAAGTCTTTAATATCAACTAGTTTCTCTTCAACAAGTAACTGATTGTCTTTATTAACTAAAACTGTTAAAATATTTCTTTCATTAATAGGCGGAACAGGTGGGTTCTCTTCATAACGAGGTAAGAGTCTATTAATTCCCTGATCTACTCCGATTGTAGTAGTAACTAAGAAGAAAATTAAAAGTAAGAATGCAATATCTGCCATAGAACCAGCATTCACTTCTGGCGGTGCACCTCTTTTTTTACCCATGATTATTATCTTTTAATTTTTGAAAATCCAGTCCAAGCTAATACTCCTACTGAAATAAAAGCAAGAATATAAAATGTATTCAAACTAGTACTGATTAACTTAGAAGAAAATGAAGAAATAACTCCACCATCTTTTAATTTAACTTCAGTGCTATCTGCAAGAATAAAGGCTACTAAAACAATAGCAGCAAACAATCCTAAAGAAATAAGCGCTCTTTTTAACTGATCTTTGTGCGTAATTAAATTTTTAAATACGAAGTAAACAACAGAAAAGAAAGCAATTGCCATTGCTAAATAGGATACATATATAAAGTAATCTACAATATAAGAATTATTCTCCATTGAAATCTCCATACCTAAAGCAGATACGAATAAAATAGAGGCAATAATACCAATTATAATTACTACAATTTTTGAAATTTTGTATACGTTCATAACAATAATTTGTTAATGTATTATTTGTTTAATTTCTCTTTGAAGTAATCTGACAACATATCAACTAAGCTGATAGAAGCATCTTCCATATCATTAACGATAGAGTCAATTTTAGCTGTAATATAGTTGTAGAAAACTTGAAGAATCATCGCAACGATAAGTCCAAATACCGTTGTTAATAACGCTACTTTAATACCTCCAGCTACTAATGATGGCTCCATAGATCCTGCAGACTCAATTTGGTCAAACGCAACAATCATACCAATTACTGTTCCTAAGAACCCTAACATCGGTGCAAGAGCAATAAATAAAGAAACCCAAGAAACGTTTTTCTCTAATTGACCCATTTGAACACCACCGTAAGCTACGATAGATTTTTCAGCAGACTCTAATCCGTGAGATGAACGCTCTAAACCTTGATAGAAAATAGACGCAACTGGACCAGCTGTATTTTTAGCTACTTCTTTAGCTGCTTCGATACCACCTGAATTTAATGCAGATTCTACATCAGAAACGAATTTTTTAGTGTTAATAGTAGAAAGATTTAAATAAATAATTCTTTCAATAGCAATAGCTAAACCTAAAATTAAACACAATAATACTGGAGACATCCAAATTGGATCTCCTTCAATGAAACGTTTTTTCATTGATTGAGTAAAAGTAGCTTCTTCAGCCACAGTCTCTTCAGTTGTTGCTGCTGCTTCATCAGTTGTTGCTTCTGTTGCAGTTGTATCAGCTACTTGTTCTGTAGCAGGAGCTGCTGCTTGAGTTGAATCTTGAGCTTGAACATTTCCAAAAGTCATAAGCCCCGTGATTGCTAAAATAGAAAATAATCTTTTCATCGCTTTTGTTCTTAAATTTAATTAGTTAATTGGGTTTAAAGATATAAAAATATTTATAAAATTTTAAAATTAATATCATTCTGCAGAGAGGAAGGGATTCGAACCCTCGATACCCTTGTGGAGTATACACACTTTCCAGGCGTGCGCCTTCGACCACTCGGCCACCTCTCTATTGAAACGACACCAAATTTTAAGGGTGCTAAATAACGCAAAAAAACTCATGTATAAAAATTTTAAACGTTATTTTTATAACATTTCTCCTCGGATTCCTGTTTCAAATATGGTCTTGAAAACATTATTTGATACTTTTTGACCTAAGAGATACATTAATTTAGTGATAGCAGCCTCAGTAGTAATGTCTTTGCCTGAAATTACTCCTATATTTTTTAATTGTGTACTGGTTTCGTAATTCCCCATGGAAACACTACCTCCACTACATTGTGTAACGTTAATTACATGTATATTATTATGAATAGCGCGCTCTAATGTTTGCACAAACCATCCTTCTGTTGGCGCATTTCCTGAACCATAGGTTTCTAAAACTATTCCTTTCAAATTAGGAATCGCAAAAAAAGTGTTTAAAACATGTTGATTGATGCCCGGAAAAATCTTTAAAATAGCCACATTGTCATCAAAATCGGTATGTACTTTTAGCTTTTTAGTTGATTTTTGTTTTAGAATAATATCCTTATTTACTTTTAAATGCACCCCAGATTCTGCTAATTCAGGAAAATTTGGTGAAGTAAAAGCATTAAAATGTTCGGCGCTGATTTTTGTAGTTCGGTTTCCTCTGTATAATTTGTATTCAAAATACAAACAAACTTCTTGTATAGCTGGCTTTTTATTTTCTTGAAGCGAAGCTACTTGAATTGCCGTAATCAAATTCTCTTTAGCATCCGTTCTTAAATCGCCAATTGGCAATTGCGAACCAGTGAAAATTACTGGCTTTGACAAATCCTCCAACATAAAACTCAATGCTGAAGCACTATACGACATAGTATCCGAACCATGTAAAACAACAAATCCATCAAATTTTGAATAATTTTCCTCGATAATTTTGGCCATTTTTTGCCAATTGGAAATATTCATATTTGAAGAATCGATAGGCACATCAAACGAAATGGTTTCAATTTGACAATCTAACAAATGTAATTCGGGAATTCTGCTTAACAACTCATTAAAATCAAAAGCCTTCAAAGCTCCTGTTTCAAAATCTTTTACCATTCCGATGGTACCACCGGTGTAAATTAAAAGTATTTTTGGTTTATGAGATGTCATCAGTATATTTCAATTTATTCACAACCGGATTAGCGTACATCGCCAAGAAACCTTCTCTCATAGTTTCATTGTCAGCGTCAATTCGCATTTCTAATCTTCTTTCAAACAATTGACGCTCTTTTTCGTTGTACAAATGCTCAAATCGAGTTGTTTTGTATAAAATATCGTAAGCAATAAAATTTGTTGGCCACAATTTATAAGTTTGAAGAATAGAATCATCAATTACTTGAGCCAACGCTTGAATTTGCTTGTTGTTATTATCGGTTTCCGCTTTTATTTTTTCGTATTCCTTTTCTAAAACATCACCCACATGTATGTGAATGCGTTTCTTTTGACCAATAATTCCACTTAAAAGAGTTATAAAATCTTCGTTTTTCTCCTTAATATATACTTCGTCTTTTGAAAGCGCTATTAATTGAGGCATTTTCAAAGCATCGGTTGGATCATATTCGTACGAAATAGAAACAGGAACAATTTTTAATTTCTTAAAGAAGTCCATTCCTTTTTCCTCATCGTTTGCCATTCCAACCATTTTCAACACACCTTGATGCGTCGCATCGTTACCGTCTTTAGTTCTTCCTTCGCGTTGAGCAATCCAAACAGAACGATTTTCTTTTGACAGTAAATGATACATGTATTCCGACATCAATTTCGAACTTTGCAATAATTCACGTGGCGATAATCCGCGTTGAACTAAGAAATTTCTGTTCAATTTTGATAGTTTCAGCAAGAAATCTTTCTGTACCAAATTATCTCCAATAGCCGAAGCCGTCATCACCAATCCATGATCTATTAATGAAACATTCAACAAAGAAGTGTCTAAAATAATATCGCGATGATTGGAAATAAATAAATACGAAGTATTAGGTTCTAATTTCTCAAAACCCGAAGTGGTAAGTCCTTCCGAACTTCTCTCTAAAACTCTTTGAATGGATTGATACACAAAATTAACCTGGAAATCACGAATAGAATGTGTTCTACTCAATTGCGATTTCCATTCCTCGTCCTCCATTTCTGGAAAAGTAAAATCCATCATAGCCTTCATCATCGGATGATTTAACAAAGACTTTAAAGCTTCATTAACTTCTGAATCATAATACGGACGAATAGAATCGAATTTTGACATATTTTATTTTAAAAACAATTCACAAAAGAACAAAAATTTTATGAATTGAGACTTTATTTTAGGTTAAATTCCGAAAATTTGTTTTGAATTTTCTGTTGTAATTTTTGCAATTTCTTCTACAGGCAACTGATATATTTCAGCTAATTTTTGCGCTACTAATAAAGTATAACTGCTTTCGTTTCGTTTTCCACGATACGGAACAGGCGCTAAATAAGGCGAATCTGTTTCTAAAACAATGTGTTTCAAATCGATTTCATTCAAAAATTGGTCGATTTTTCCGTTTTTGAAAGTAGCTACTCCTCCTATTCCAAGTTTCATTCCTAACGAAATCGCTCTTTGGGCTTGACCCAAATCACCAGTAAAACAATGAAAAATTCCGAATAAATCATCCGATTTTTCGCTTTCCAAAACCTCAAAAACTTCATCAAAAGCATCACGACAATGAATATTGATTCCTAGTTTATATTTCTTTGCTAATTGGATTTGGTGTTTGAAAGCATGCTGTTGTTCTTTCAAAAAGGTTTTATCCCAAAATAAGTCAATTCCGATTTCTCCTATTGCATAAAATTTTCTAGAAGCCAATTCTTTTTCTACATGCGCCAATTCTTCTAAGTAATCCTCCTTGACATATGTTGGATGCAAACCCATCATTAAAAACACATTTTCGGGATATTGCTTTTCTAATTCGTACATTTTAGGTGTATAATTAGAATCTATTGAAGGTACGAAAAAACGAGAAACACCTGTATTGATGGCTCTTTGTATCATTTCGTTGCGGTCTTGATCGAATTCTTCTGAATATAAATGAGAATGTGTATCGGTAAGTATCATTTGTTGATTGGGTTACAAAGTGCAAAGTTAAAATAAAAGTAGTAAGATTAAAGAATTAAGTATTAAGACTGAAATTTTTCTATTTTTGATTCATGGAAGATTTGCAAGACTTTTTAAAAGGGAAAAAATATAAGAAGATAAAATTTACGGTGCTAAAAACCCAACATTTATTAATCAAAGGAAAGATTAATGGCGTCAAAGGCAACTTTATTTTAGATACTGGCGCAAGCAATAGTTGTGTAGGATTTGAAAGCATTGAATATTTTAAATTAGATGCTCAATTTTCAGAGACTAAAGCCGCAGGTGCTGGCGCAACAGGAATTGAAACGCAATTAGCAAAAAACAACGAAATTCAATTGGGAAGATGGAAAAACAAAAAATTCCATTTGATTGTTTTTGACATGAGTCATGTGAATGAAGCTTTAACTCAACACAAAACCAAACCGGTTGATGGCATTATTGGTGCTGATATTCTATTAAAAGGAAAAGCGATTATTGATTATAGCAATCATTGTTTGTATTTGAAATAATTAACCGCAAAGACACTGAAGATTTACGCAAAGTTCGCAAAGAAAAAAACCCAAACTCTTTCGAATTTGGGTTTTTAAATATTGGGATTTATATTTCTATAATTCTAACGCTTTTTTCACATTTCCACCCATTAATAATTCTGTTGGGTTTTCTAATGCTTCTTTCACCGCTACTAAGAATCCAACTGACTCACGACCGTCGATGATTCTGTGGTCATATGATAAGGCAACATACATAACTGGAGCAATTACGATTTGACCATTTTTAACGATAGCTCTTTCTACCACATTGTGCATTCCTAAGATACCAGATTGTGGAGGATTGATAATTGGTGTTGATAACATACTTCCGAAAACACCACCATTAGAAATTGTGAATGTTCCACCTGTCATTTCATCAACAGTAATTTGTCCGTCACGCGCTCTGATAGCTAATCTTTTGATTTCTGCTTCAACACCTCTGAAAGATAATGTTTCTGCATTTCTCATTACAGGAACCATTAATCCTTTTGGACCCGAAACTGCTACAGAAATATCACAGAAGTCATATGAAATTTTCTCTTGACCATCAATCATTGAATTTACATCTGGATACAATTGTAAAGCACGCGTTACAGCTTTTGTAAAGAACGACATGAAGCCTAATCCTAAACCATGTTTCGCTTTAAACTCTTCTTTGTATTGATCACGTAAAGCGTAAATAGCCGTCATGTCAACTTCATTGAAAGTAGTTAACATCGCTGTTTCGTTTTTAGCCGAAACTAAACGTTCTGCTACTTTTCTACGTAACATTGATAATTTAGTTCTCTCTGAGCCACGGTTTCCACCTGTTGGTGTTCCCATTGATGGTACTGCATTTACAGCGTCATCTTTAGTGATTCTTCCACCTTTACCTGTTCCAACAATGTCAGTAGGCTCGATATTTTTTTCGTCTAATATTTTTCTAGCTGCTGGAGATGGCGCTTGCGTTGCATATGTTTTTTCTACTACTGGAGCTGCTTTTGGAGCTTCAGCTTTTGGAGCTTCAACCGTTTTTGCTTCTTCTTTAGCTGGAGCTGCACCACCTTCTGGTTTTGCTGCACCTGTATCGATTAAACAAACTACAGCACCAACTGCTACTGCATCGCCTTCTTCTGCTTTTAATGTAATGATTCCACTTGCTTCAGCTGGCAATTCTAATGTTGCTTTGTCTGAATCAACCTCAGCAATCGCTTGGTCTTTTTCTACATAATCACCATCTTTTACTAACCATGTAGCAATTTCTACTTCTTTAATTGATTCCCCTGGAGAAGGGACTTTCATTTCTAAAATCATATCTTTTTATTTAAAAAGTTTACCCTTTGCTTCGACAAGCTCTGCACAAGCTAGCTCAGGGTGATAATTGAGTTGTTTTTTATTGAAATAATGTTTTATCAAAAACCATTGCGATAGCATTTTTCTGACGTTTTTTAGAACGCTCATAACTACCCGCTGCTGGTGCACTATATGCTTTTGGCGAAGCTAATCTTAATTTCACTAAATCGAAATTCATTAACATATATGAATAAGCTCCCATATTTTTAGGCTCTTCTTGTGCCCAAACATAATGATCAACATTTGGATAACTGTCGATAATCGCTTTGATTTGGTCAACTGCTAATGGGAACAATTGTTCTAAACGAACAACCGCCACATCGTTTCTACCTAATTCTTCTCTTTGTGCAATGATGTCAAAATATACTTTTCCTGTACAGAAAACCAATGTTTTAATCGCTTTTTTCTCTTTTACATTTGGATCATCTAATACTTCTTGGAATTGTCCGTTTGCTAATTCGTCCATTGAAGATACTACATCTGGATGACGTAATAAACTTTTTGGAGAGAATACAACTAATGGCTTACGGAATTCTGTTTTTAACTGTCTTCTCATTAAATGGAAGAAGTTAGCTGGCGAAGTTACATCGGCAATATACATGTTGTGTTTTGCACACATTTGTAAATAACGCTCCATACGTGCTGATGAATGTTCTGCTCCTTGATTTTCATAACCGTGAGGCAATAACATTACCAATCCGTTTTGATTGTTCCATTTATCTTCACCTGCAGAAATGTATTGGTCAATCATAATTTGAGCTCCGTTAGAGAAATCTCCAAACTGTGCTTCCCAAATTACTAAAGATTTTGGTGATGCTAACGCATATCCGTATTCAAAACCTAAAACACCATATTCTGAAAGGTGCGAATTGTAGATATAAAAGTTTCCTTTTTTATCTTTTATTTTGTCTAAAAGAATTACTTCTTCTTCTGAATCTTCTACTTTAACTACAGCATGACGATGTGAGAATGTTCCACGCTCCACGTCTTGCCCAGAAATACGTACATCAAAACCTTCTGAAATTAAAGAACCATAAGCTAATAATTCGCCCATAGCCCAATCTAATTTATTGGTTTCAACCATTTTTTTCCTTTCACCGATTAATTTCGTAATCTTACTGATGAATTTCTTGTCAGATGGAAGTTGGGTAATCGTACCAGCAATTTCTGCTAATTGTTTTTTATCAAACTTAGTATCAAATTTTTGAAGCATTACATCATCAGAAACTTGTTTGTAACCTTCCCACTCATTTTCCATGAACGGTGTAATTACAGTTAAGTCTTTTTTACGAGATGCTTCTAAATTCTCATCTAATTTTGCTTTGTAAGCTTCTTCTAATTCTTTTACAAAACCAGCCGAAATCACATTTTCTTGTGCTAATTTCTCAGCATAAATATCTCTTGGGTTTTTATGTTTTGCAATAGCTTTATATAAAATTGGTTGAGTAAATTTTGGCTCATCACCTTCGTTGTGACCGTATTTTCTATATCCTAATAAATCGATGAAAACGTCAGTTCCAAATTCCATACGATAATCTAAAGCAAACAACATCGCATGAACAACCGCTTCTGCATCGTCTGCATTTACGTGTAAAACTGGCGATAATGTTACTTTAGCAATATCCGTACAATACGTTGACGAACGTGCATCTAAATAATTCGTTGTAAATCCAACTTGGTTATTGATTACTAAATGGATTGTTCCACCTGTCTTGTAACCATCTAATTTCGCCATTTGAATGATTTCATACACAATACCTTGACCAGCTACAGCGGCATCACCGTGAACAGCAATAGGTAATACTTTTGAAAAATCGTCAGCGAAATATCTATCTTGTTTTGCTCTTGTAATTCCTTCAATAACGGCGCCTACTGTTTCTAAGTGCGAAGGATTTGGAGCTAAATTTAAGTTGATTTTTTTACCTGAATCGGTTACTCTATCCGAAGTTAAACCTAAGTGATATTTTACATCACCATCAAAGTTAGCGTCTTCATCGTAATCTTTTCCGTCGAATTCAGAGAAGATATTTTGAGTGTTTTTTCCAAAGATGTTTGCCAAAACATTCAAACGACCTCTATGTGCCATTCCCATTACGAATTGCTCCACGCCTTTATCAGCAGCAGCTTCCACTAAAGCATCTAAAGCAGGAATAACCGCTTCACAACCTTCTAACGAAAAACGTTTTTGACCTACATATTTAGTGTGTAAGAAGTTTTCAAATGAAACCGCTTCGTTTAATTTTTTAAGGATGTGTTTTTTCTTATCCGATGAAAAGTTTGGTAAATTGTCGTTAATGTCTAAACGATTTTTTATCCATTCTAATTTGTGCGGTTCTCTGATGTACATGTATTCCACTCCGATAGATTGGCAATACACATTTTCTAAATGCTTAACAATTTCAGCCAAAGTACATGGTTTCATGTTAACCATTTTAGCAGCGTCAAAAACCGTATTCAAATCGGCTTGAGATAAACCGAAGTTTTCTAATGCTAATGAAGGTCCGTGAAGTCTTCTATCTCTTACTGGATTTGTTTTTGTGAATAAATGTCCACGTGTTCTATATCCTTCAATTAATTTCAGAACATTGAACTCTTTTTGCATTTTTTCAGAAATTTCACCTGAATCACCCGAAGCTACTTGAACTACTTGTGCGGCAAATTCATCAGAACCATAGCCCGCTTGAGCGAAATCAAATCCTTGAAAAAAACTTCTCCAGCTTGGCTCTACGCTATCTGGGTTTTGTAAATATTGTTCGTATAAATCGGCAAAAAAAGCCGTATGTGCAGCGTTTAAAAAGGAAAACCTATCCATAGTGTGTTGTCGGTAAGACCTATTAATTAAAAATTTTACGCAAAAGTAAAACATTTTATGATAATCTTTCAAGGATTTTTATACTTTTATAACATTAATTTTTTCAAAACTGATTTATGAAAAAGAATTCCGTAATAAATTTAACACTTTTACTAACTATTGTGTTTTTATTTGGATTTAATTCTGAAATTTCTGCACAAGAAAACACCGAAATGAAAACAAAAAGTGATTTTTGGAACCATGTGCAATTTGGTGGAGGATTAGGATTAGGAGTTGGAAATGGCTATGCTGATATTATGGTGGCTCCAAGTGCTATTTACAACTTTAATCAATACGTTTCAGCAGGTTTAGGCGTGCAATACAACTATGTAAAACAACGCGATTTATACAAAGCAAATATGTATGGAGGAAGTGTGGTTGCGTTGTTTAATCCAATCGAAGAATTACAAATTTCAACCGAATTAGAGCAATTAAGAGTCAACAGAACTTTTAATGATTCATTTGGAAGCGATTCTCAAGATTTTTGGAATACTGCTTTGTTTGTTGGAGCTGGATATCGCAATGAAAATGTAACTATTGGAATTCGGTACAATGTTTTGCACAAAGACAGAGACAATATTTATGCAGAAGCGTTTATGCCGTTTGTGAGAATTTATTTTTAATATTTATTTCGAAACCACACTTTTTGCCATTCGCGTTTTAACACCAAAAAAGCAACTTGTTCCGATAATTCTACCAAATCAGAACCATCTAATTTTTTAATTTGATCTTCTGGAACATCAATGATGTAAAGTAAATTTAGGTATTCAGCAAACTTGTACTGAATGAGTTTGTATATTTTTTCTTGTACCAAATTCTTAAATTCAAACGGAAAAATACTTGATGGCACATCTAAAGATTCATTCGCTAAAGCAAAATCTTTATTTACTTGCTCAATAAGCTTGAAGTATAAATGTTCTTCTTCGGCTTGCGAAATTAAGGCCTCAATATTTGCTGGTGGATTATACATTTCTTCCCATTAAATTCTCTCCAAAAGCTTTCAAAATAGCTTTCTTTTCAGCTTCGATATCCATTTTTTCTAAGGTTTCAAACGCTTTAAAAGTATAGTCTTGAATTGCTTTTTTAGTAGCTTCGCTTGCTCCTGAAGCATTAAAAATAGCTTTTACTGATTCTATTTTATCTGTGTTTTCTGAAGGTTGAATCGAAAACAAATGCAATAATTGTTGTTTTTCTTCTGCTTTAGAAAACTCAATAGCTTTTAAGTATAGATATGTTTTTTTATTTTCGATAATGTCTCCACCAACTTGTTTTCCGAAGGTTTTTGGATTTCCAAAAGCATCTAAATAATCATCTTGTAATTGAAATGCAATTCCTAAATTCAGTCCGAAATCATAAATCAAATCCGCATTTTCATCAGAAGTTTCGGCTACAATTGCTCCCATTTTCATAGCAGCACCAACTAAAACCGCTGTTTTGTATTCAATCATTTTTAAATATTCTGGAATCGTAACATCGTCACGCATTTCAAAATCCACATCATATTGTTGCCCTTCACAAACTTCTAAAGCGGTTTTACTGAATAATTTTGCTAATTTCTGGAATGTTGCTGGTTCATAATTTTCAAAAAATTGATACGCTAAAATCAGCATTGCATCACCTGATAAAATTCCAGTATTCAAATCCCATTTTTCATGAACGGTTTGATTACCTCTTCGCAAAGGAGCATCGTCCATAATATCATCGTGAATTAATGAAAAATTATGAAAAACCTCAACCGCAGTAGCCGCAGGAATCGCTTTTTCACAATCCACATTAAAAACTTCGCTTGCCATTAAGGTCAAAACGGGACGCATTCTTTTTCCACCAAGCGATAAAATATACTCGATAGGTTCGTATAAATTTTTAGGCTGTTTATTGGCAACAATTTGCGAAAAATGATTACTCACTTTTTCTTGATAGTACGATATAGAATGCATTATTTGAATTTTTTGCTAAAATACTCCAATATTCTGAAATGAGACGAATATATCAAATGTTAAATTTATGTAAAAACAATGGAAACTATTTTGGTGTTAAAAGTTTCCGACATACATTTGTACCCGAAAATAAAATCCAAAAAAGCGATTTTTAGAGAAATGATGAAAGATAAAATTATAAATAAAGCGAAAGAAATGTTTTTGAGACTTGGTTTCAAGAGCATTACTATGGATGATATTGCTTGCGAAATGTGTATTTCAAAAAAAACGATTTACAAATATTTTAGCAATAAAGATGTTTTAATTGAGCAAAGTGTTGAATTGGTTCACAAAGAAATTCATGAAACGATTGACAAAATTGTATCTAAAAACTTTAATGCAATTGAAGAAAATTTCGAAATCAAGAGAATGTTTAGAGAAATGTTCAAATCAGCTGAATCATCTCCAATTTATCAGTTAAAAAAACACTATCCTGAAATTTATGACAAAGTATTAAGTATGCAAATTAGTGTTTGCGAAGATTGTTTTAGACAAAACATCATAAAAGGTATTAACGAAGGTTTGTATCGAGAAAATTTAGATATCGACAATTATGTGAAATTTTATTACACCTTAATTTTTAATATCAATGAAAACACGATGTTAGAAAAAGATGCACATGAGTTAGAAGTAAAAGCCTTAGAATATCACATTAGAGCAATGGCAACATTAGCTGGAATTATCGAATTAGAAAAACACCTTAAAAATCCAATTATATAAACAATGAAGAAAACAATTCTCATAACATTATTAACTTTTACACTGTCAGTAAGTGCACAAGAAGTGGCACCACTAACATTAAAAGATGCTATAACTTTTGCGCTTGAAAACAAAGCAGAAGCTAAGAAAGCAAAATTAGAAGTAGAAAATAGCGAGTATAAAATTCAAGAAGTACGTTCCAGAGCTTTACCGCAAATTTCGGCTAATGGAAGTTTGAATTATAATCCTATTTTGCAAACAACAGTAATTGATGGAGATAATTTTGGTGCACCTGGTACAACTATTCAAGCGGCTTTTGGTCAAAAATGGAACTCGGTAGCTGGCGTTTCTTTAAATCAAGCTTTGTTTGACCAATCGGTATTTACAGGTTTAAAAGCGGCAAAATCAACTAGAGAATTTTACCAAATAAACGCTCAATTAACTGAAGAACAAGTAATTGAACGTGTTGCAAATGCGTATTATCAAGTATATGTGCAACAACAAAAACTTATCGTCGTTGATAATAACTTGAAAAACACAAACAAAGTAAAAGACATCATCAAAGGTCAATTTGATAATGGTTTAGCTAAAAAAATAGATTACGACAGAATTACAGTTCGTGTAAACAATATCAATTCACTACGTCAACAAATTTTAAATGCGATTTCGCTTCAAGAAAATGCCTTAAAATTTTATATGGGAATGCCAATGGAAAACAAAATCATCATTCCTGATACAGCTTTTGAAGTTACACCCCAAGATTTAACTTCAATAGCTGATGTTACTGGAAGAACAGAATATTTGTTACTAAAAAAACAGGAACAATTATTAACTTACCAAAAGAAGGCAGTTCAGGCAGCATATTATCCAACACTTTCATTAAGTGGGAGTTACAATTATATTGGTCAAGGTTCAGAAATGCCATTGTTTGCAAAACCAGCTGATGGCGTTTATTGGTCAGACTTTGCTTCTATAGGATTGAGTTTAAGAGTTCCATTATTTACAGGATTTGGAACAAGAGCAAAAGTAAGACAAGCAAACAACGCATTAAGTTCTTTAAAAGTAGATCTTGATGACACAAAATTAGCATTGGATTTAGCTTTTGATAATGCAAAAAAGCAACTTGAAAACAGTTTGATAACCATCAACAATCAAAAAGAAAACGCACAACTTGCTCAAGAAGTTTTTAATAATACTAATAACAATTACACGCAAGGATTAGCTGCATTAACCGATTTATTAGATGCTGAAAATGCAATGGTTGAAGCACAAAACAATTATACCAATGCTATTTTAGAATACAAATTAGCAGAAATTCAATTCATAAAATCAAAAGGCGAACTAAAAACACTAACCAATAAATAATTAAAATGAAAAAGACAATTATAACCATAGTAATCATTTTAGCCTCATTAGGTGTAATCGGATTTATATTAACTAAAAACAAAAAAGAAAACGAAGCTAAAACAGCAATTGTTGCTGAAAAAAACGCGTCAGTTTCTGTAAAAGTTGACACTGTAAAAACTGAAGAAGTTTCATTAGATTTCGTATCAAACGGAAACTTTGAACCTATTCAAGAACTAATCTTCAAAGCTGAAAAATCTGGAAAAGTAACCCAAGTCTTGGTAAAAGAAGGTGATTATGTAACTGTAGGACAAACGCTTGCTATTGTAAGAAGTGATGTAATTAATGTAAATGCTCAAAATGCAAATGCAGTATATCAAAATGCTGTTGCAGATTATACAAGATTTGAAAATGCTTTTAAAACTGGTGGTGTAACAAAACAACAATTAGACCAAGCAAGATTAGCCATGGTAAATGCAAAAGCGAATCTAACTCAAGCTAACATTAATGTAGGTGATACTAGAATTAAAGCACCAATTAGTGGTTTTATCAACAAAAAATTCATCGAACCAGGTTCAATATTAACAGGGATGCCATCTACCGATTTATTCGAAATTGTAAACGTTTCTAAATTAAAATTAAACGTAACAGTTAATGAAAGTCAAGTAGCTAGTTTAAAAGTAGGAAGCGCAATTAAAGTTGGTTCAAACGTGTATCCTGACAAAGAATTTACTGGAAAAATCACTTTTATTGCTCCAAAAGCAGATGCAAGTCTAAACTTCCCAGTTGAAATTGAAATTACAAACAATACTTCAAACGACTTAAAAGCGGGTATGTATGGAACAGCAAAATTTGCTTCAAACCAACAAAAACAAACGTTGAAAATTGTACCAAGAAATGCCTTTGTAGGAAGTGTTAGCAGTAATGAAATTTTCGTAATTGAAAACGGAACAGCTAAACTTAAAAAAGTAACAGCAGGTAGAATTTTAGGAGACAAAGTAGAAATCTTAGACGGCTTATCTAACGGAGAAATTGTTATTATAACAGGACAAATTAACTTACAAGACGGAAACGCTGTTGAAGTTATCAAATAATTAAAGCATATGAAATTAGCAGAAATATCGATAAAACGTCCGTCGTTAGTGATTGTATTGTTTACAATTCTAACACTTGGTGGACTGTTCAGTTATAGCAATTTAGGTTACGAATTGATCCCTAAATTTGAAACCAACGTAATTACAATTGCCACAATTTATCCTGGTGCATCGCCAAGTGAAATTGAAAATACGGTAACCAAAAAAATTGAAGATGCCGTAGCTTCTTTGGAAAACATCAAAAAAATTGATGCGAAATCGTACGAAAGTTTGTCAACCGTATCAATCACATTAACTTCAAATGCAGATGTTAATATTTCGATGAACGATGCACAACGTAAAATTAACGCCATCATTAGTGATTTACCAGATGATGCCGAAACACCTTCATTAACTAAATTTTCCTTGAGTGATTTACCAATTATGACTATTGGTGCCAACGGAAAAATGGACGAAGTTGCTTTTTACGACTTAATTGATAAAAAATTAGCACCAATTTTATCTCGTGTTCAAGGTGTTGCGCAAGTAAACATTATTGGTGGACAAGAGAGAGAAATTCAAGTAAATCTTGATGCAGTAAAAATGCAAGGTTACGGACTTTCAATTCCGCAAGTACAACAAAATATTTTATCATCAAATTTGGATTTCCCTACAGGAAACATTCAAACTCGTGAACAAAAAATATTAATTCGTTTAGCTGGAAAATATAAAAATGTAGAAGAATTAAGAAACTTAATTGTTTCATCAAGAAACGGAATTCAAGTTCGTTTAGGTGATATTGCTGATGTTCAAGACACACAAAAGATTGCTGAAAAAGTTGCTCGTGTAGATCAAAAAAGTGCTATTCTTTTACAAATTGTAAAACAATCTGATGCTAATGCAGTAGCGGTAAGTGAAGAATTAGTAAAAACCATCAACAAATTAGAAAACGATTATAAATCTAAAGGATTACAATTAGAAATTGCAAAAGACAGTACTATTTTCACATTAGAAGCAGCTGATGCAGTGGTTCACGATTTACTTATTGCTGTTATATTAGTGGCATTAGTAATGTTGTTTTTCTTACACAGTGTTAGAAACTCATTAATTGTAATGGTTTCAATTCCTGCTTCGTTAATTGCAACTTTCATTGGAATTTACTTAATGGGATACACCTTAAACTTAATGAGTTTATTGGGATTATCATTGGTAGTTGGTATCTTGGTGGATGACGCGATTGTGGTATTGGAAAACATTTACCGCCACATGGAAATGGGTAAAAACAAAGTTCGTGCTGCTTATGATGGAACTGCCGAAATTGGCGGAACCGTTGTATCGATTACCTTAGTAATTGTGGTAGTATTTTTACCAATTGCAATGAGTACTGGGTTAGTTTCAAACATTATTACGCAATTCTGTGTAACTGTTATTATCTCTACTTTATTGTCGTTAGTGGCTTCGTTTACTATTATTCCTTGGTTATCTTCTAGATATGGAAAATTAGAACACATTACGGGTAAAACCTTTTTTGGAAGAATTATCCTTGGATTTGAAAGCTATCTAACTCGTTTTACGGATTGGGTTTCAGGATTATTAACTTGGTGTTTAGACCATTATTTTAAAACTATTGCTGTTGTCTTAGTGTTATTCTTTGGTTCAACCATTGGATTAATGGGTGGTGGATTTATTGGTGGTGAATTCTTCGCAGCATCTGATAGTGGTGAGTTTTTAGTTCAAATTGAAATGCCAAAAGACGCTTCGTTAGAACAAACCAATTTCATGACGCAAAAAGCAGAAGCTTTCTTGAAAAAAGAAGAATACGTTCACAGTCAAATTACTACTATTGGGCAAACCAGTGAAGGTTTAGGGGCTTCTCAAGCAACCGCTTATAAATCGGAGATTAACGTAAAAATGGTTGGTTTAGACAAACGTGATGAACCAGCAAACGTTTATGCTGCCAAAACAAAACGTAAACTAGAAAAAATCTTAGTTGGAGCAAAAGTTAAAACGGTTCCAGTAGGTATTTTAGGAACTGCTGAAGATGCTACTTTAGGCTTAATCGTTACAGGTCCAAATGTAGAAACAGCTATGGCATTTGCAAAAGCTGCTGAAAAAGAATTACGTACGATTCCGGGAGCAACAGAAATTGAATTATCTGTAGAAGACGGAAATCCAGAAGTAAACGTTCAAGTGGACAGAGATAAAATGGCTGCGCTTGGTTTAAGTTTACAAACAGTAGGTATGACCATGCAAACTGCATTTAGCGGAAATACTGATGGTAAATTTAGAGCTGGAGAATATGAATACAACATCAACATTAAATATAATGCATTCGACAGAAAAAGTATTGCCGATGTAAGTAACTTAATTTTCATTAACGATAGAGGAGAACAAATTAAATTAATTCAATTTGCAACCGTTTCTGAAAGTTCTGGTCCAAGTGAATTAGAACGAAGAGACAAATCAGCATCGGTAACTGTAAAAGGTCAAAATGTAGGTGTTGCTTCGGGAACTATTGTATCGCAATGGCAAGAAAAAATTGATAAGTTAGAAAAACCTACAGGTGTAGATTACATTTGGGGTGGTGACATGGAAAATCAATCGGAAGGTTTTGGAACACTTGGAATTGCTTTATTAGCTGCTATTATCTTGGTTTACCTTGTAATGGTTTCGTTATACGACAGTTTTGTACATCCATTCGTAGTATTATTTGCTATTCCACTTTCGTTCATTGGTGCGATGTTAGCTTTAGCTTTAACTAATAATACTTTGAATATTTTTACCATTTTAGGTATCATCATGTTAATTGGTCTGGTGTGTAAAAATGCGATTATGTTGGTGGATTATACGAATCAAAGACGTAAAGCAGGAGAAAGTATCAGAACCGCATTAATTCAAGCGAATCATGCAAGGCTACGTCCAATTTTAATGACTACGATTGCGATGGTATTTGGTATGTTCCCAATTGCATTAGCTTCTGGAGCTGGAGCAGAATGGAAAAACGGTTTGGCTTGGGTAATTATTGGTGGATTAATTTCATCGTTATTCTTAACCTTAATTGTGGTTCCTGTAATCTATGAAATCATGGAGAAAATAATCGCTAAATTCTCTAAAGGAGAAAAAACAGATTATGAAGCCGAAATGGTTGCCGATTATGTTCACACAGAATTAAGTGAAGACGGTTTTAACCCGAAACACACTTTATAAAAACAAAAAAGTCCCGATTAAATCGGGACTTTTTTTATACTTTAAATTGAATTAGTTTTTAACTAAAACATCTTTTGACCATTTTTTTACTTCAGCAATTCTACTATCTGAAAAATCAACTTCGCTTAACGAAGCGTCGCTCCAAAAAAACCATTTTCCAGTTTTAGCACCATTCACATATTCTCCAATAGATTGTTTTGAACCATCTTCGTTATAAGCCATCCATTTTCCATGTAATTTTCCATCTAAGTAATACCCTTCTTGTTTTACTTGTCCGTTATCATAATAATATGTTGCTTTTACCATCTGGTCAACCACTTCAAATTTTGGTTTTACTTCTTGTGCAAATGACAAACTCGAAACCAATAAAACTACTGCAATAACTACTTTTTTCATACTCTTTTCTTTTTTAGGTTAACATTACAGTAACAAATATAAAATTTATTTTACAATAAAAAAACTTTTGCTTAACAATTTGGTAACATTAGGTAAAAACTTAACATTGAAAAAGCCAATACGTAATGTATTGGCTTTAAATGAGGTATAAAAAAATGTTGTGATTACTTCACTAAACCATCTAATAATTCAGTTAATGAATCTGATGAAGGCCTTGCAGCATCTGCTTTGATAACTTTTCCATCAGGTCCAATTAAAATAAATCTTGGAATAGAGTTAATTCCAAATGCTTTGATAAAATCTGAAGTCCAGTTTTTATCAGCAAATAATTGAATTCCACCCAATTCTTTAGAAACTACCATTTTTTTCCATTTCTCATAATCCTTTTCTGTATCAACAGAAATACTCACAAACTCGATATTCTTTCCGTGATATTTAGCTTCTACTTTCTTTAAATGAGGAATTTCAGCCAAACAAGGTCCACACCAAGTTGCCCAAACATCAATATAAACGTATTTACCTCTTAAATCTTCAAGCTTAGTTTTTCCTCCTTTGTGATTTTCGTAATCAAATGATGGAGAAACAATGCCTTCCATTTTCTTAGCTGCTAATTTTTGGTTATAATAATCTAACAAGAATTTTTCTTCTTGATCAAATGAAGGGCGTAACATTTTTACCAAAGTTTCATCAAAACCTTTTCCATCAATCAAGCTAATATCATTCGCTTTCTTTTTTGCCAATTCTTCTTTGAACTTAGCTTCGTCACCTTCAAGTAGAGTTTCTAATTCCATTTCAAACTTCTCATCAGCTAAAGCTTTTTTTGCTAAATAATTATTTTCATTGGCTCCTTTTCCTTTATAAACAATAGTTTCATCAAAATCTTTAGTATCTACAGTTAAGGTTAAATCGTAACCATTTTTCAAAAACATAGTAGTTCCTTCGTTGCCATCATTCAAACGGTAAATTCCTCCATCTTTTGAAGCTTCAAAAGTGGTTTGAAATTCTCCTTTTTTATTAATTCCAACTTTTTGTTTGAAAGTTCTTCCCGAAGAAATCGTAATCGTGTCCGAAAATCTATTGGCGATTTTCACGTTTAAAGAAACGGTATTGGTTGTATTTTGAGCAAATCCAGAAAAAATTGCTACAAAAAACAAAAAGAATGCTTTTTTCATGTTTTAAAAGTGTTATTTATTGACTCAAATCTATTAAAATTAAACGAATAAAATTAATATTTGTTACTACATTTGCAAAAAATTTCAAGAAATGTACAGAAGTCATAACTGTGGTGAATTAAATGCTTCACACATCAATACAGAAGTTACCCTTGCAGGTTGGGTTCAAAAATCGAGAGATAAAGGATTTATGATTTGGGTTGATTTACGTGACCGTTATGGAATCACGCAATTAATCTTTGATGAACAAAGAACCGACAAAGCAGTGATTGAAAAAGCAAAATCTTTAGGAAGAGAATTTGTAATTCAAATTAAAGGAACTGTTATTGAGCGTGTTTCTAAAAACCCAAATATGGCAACGGGTGATGTTGAAATTTTAGTTAACGAATTAACAATTTTAAACGAAGCGCAATTGCCTCCATTCACTATCGAAGACGAAACCGATGGTGGTGAAGATATTCGTATGAAATATCGCTATTTAGATATCAGAAGAAATCCGGTTAAAAACAACTTATTATTCCGTCATAAAGTATCAATGGAAGTTAGAAAATATCTTTCTGACCAAGGTTTTTGTGATGTAGAAACACCATATTTAATTAAATCTACTCCAGAAGGCGCACGTGATTTCGTAGTGCCTAGTAGAATGAATGAAGGGCAGTTTTATGCACTTCCACAATCGCCACAAACATTCAAACAGTTATTGATGGTAGGTGGAATGGATAAATATTTCCAAATTGTGAAATGTTTCCGTGACGAAGATTTACGTGCTGACCGTCAACCAGAATTTACACAAATCGACTGTGAAATGGCATTCGTAGAGCAGGAAGATATTTTAGATATGTTCGAAGGCTTAACACGTCATTTACTAAAAGAAATCAAAGGAATTGAAGTAGATAAATTCCCAAGAATTACTTACGATTACGCCATGAAAACCTACGGTAATGACAAACCAGATATTCGTTTTGAAATGAAATTTGGTGAGTTAAATGCTGTTGCCCAACATAAAGATTTCCCAGTATTCAATTCAGCTGAATTAGTAGTCGGAATCGCAGCACCAGGTTGCGCAAATTATACCAGAAAAGAAATTGACGCTTTAATTGATTGGGTAAAACGCCCTCAAGTTGGAGCTTCAGGAATGGTATATGTAAAATGTGAAGAAGATGGAACTTTCAAATCATCAGTAGATAAATTCTACGATCAAGAAGATTTGAAAAAATGGGCCGAAATTACCAATGCAAAACCGGGTGATTTAATTTTAATCTTATCTGGAAACGCAAATAAAGTAAGAACTCAATTATCAGCTTTAAGAATGGAAGTGGCTACTCGTTTAGGTTTGAGAAAATCAGACGAATTTGCGCCATTATGGGTAGTAGATTTCCCATTACTAGAATGGGATGAAGAAAGCGGAAGATACCACGCAATGCACCATCCATTTACTTCTCCAAAACCAGAAGACATGGCATTAATTGAAACCGAACCAGGAAAAGTTCGCGCTAATGCTTATGATATGGTATTAAACGGAAACGAAATTGGTGGAGGTTCTATTCGTATACACGATAGAGAATTGCAAAGTAGAATGTTTGATTTATTAGGTTTTAGTAAAGAACAAGCACAAGCTCAGTTCGGATTTTTAATGAATGCCTTTGAATTTGGAGCGCCACCACACGGAGGTTTAGCTTTTGGATTGGATAGATTGGTTTCTATTTTAGGTGGCCAAGAAACAATTCGTGACTTTATTGCTTTCCCTAAAAACAACTCAGGAAGAGATGTAATGATTGATGCACCATCTACAATTGATGAAGCACAATTGCAAGAATTACATATTAAATTAAGATAAAAATGAAATCGCCATTAACAACAAGTTTGCGCAAGCAAACACCTATGATTAAAAAGGCGATACCATATGTTATCGCTAAAAAATAAAATTTAAACATATGAAAAAGATTCTAATTGCTCTTGTCACAATAACTGCTTGTCTAATTTCTTTTGGATATTTCCAAAAAAACAACGGATTAAATGGTGATAAATGGATTGGAATTGGAATTTTATTAGTTGCTTTCGTTTTAATGCCATTGTTTTTATATTCGAGATTTAGGAACAAAGAAACGAGAGAAAGAATGCTAAACATAAGTTCTAAGAAAAAAGAAGATGCTGATAATCAGTAATTTTGAAATATTTTTAACTTTTTCTTGTTCGTGTCGGAAATAAGTATATCTTTGACTATTATTAATTTTTTTATATTACAAAAATGCGCACAGGCAAAGTTAAATTCTTCAATGAATCAAAAGGTTACGGTTTTATTACAGATGATGAAACAGGAAAAGACATTTTCGTACACGCAAGCGGAATGAGAGTTGAATCTCTTAATGAAGGTGATGCAGTTAGCTACGAAGAAGAAGAAGGAAGAAAAGGTAAAGTAGCTGCTCAAGTAGTAGTTATCGAAGACTAATATATATTATTTTTTGATTACCTAGAAAGAACAAAGTCCCGATTAATCGGGACTTTTTTTATGCAGATATGTGAACGGATTTCGTTTCAATAAAAAAAAGGACTACAAAAATGCAGTCCTTTTTTTATTGATGTAGAAAGCAAAATTACTTTTTAGTAACAGATGCTTCAATATTTTTTTCAATTTTATGTCCTGGTCTCGTCCATTTTGGTTTTTCTCCTAATGATTGGTAAGCCGAATCTTCTGCTTCTACGGTTTCAGGTTGCATCTTTTTGATGAACGGTTTTTGTGGATTTAATCCTAATAAATCGAACATTTTCATGTCTTCGTTTACATCTGGATTTGGAGTCGTTAATAATTTATCTCCTGCAAAAATTGAATTAGCTCCTGCAAAGAAACACATCGCTTGTCCTTCTCTTGTCATTTGCGTTCTACCTGCTGATAAACGAACTTGTGTCTCTGGCATTACAATACGAGTAGTAGCTACCATACGAATCATATCCCAAATTTCAACTGGTTTTTCGTCTTCTAGTGGTGTTCCTTCAACTGCAACTAAAGCATTAATTGGCACCGATTCTGGTTGTGGATTTAACGAAGCTAAGGCAACTAACATCCCTGCTCTATCTTCTACTGATTCTCCCATTCCAATAATTCCACCACTACAAACGGTTACATTTGTTTTTCTAACATTGGCAATCGTTTCTAAACGATCTTCGTAACCTCTTGTAGAAATTACTTCTTTATAATATTCTTCCGATGAATCTAAATTGTGATTGTAAGCATACAAACCAGCTTCAGCCAAACGTTTTGCTTGATTTTCAGTAATCATACCTAATGTACAACATACTTCCATGTCTAGTTTGTTGATGGTTCTTACCATTTCCAAAACTTGTTCAAACTCTGGTCCGTCTTTAACATTACGCCAAGCAGCCCCCATACAAACTCTTGAAGAACCCGATGATTTAGCACGTAAAGCCTGAGCTTTTACTTGTTGTACCGACATTAAATCGTTCGTCTCAATATCCGTGTGATATCTTGCAGCTTGTGGACAATAACCGCAATCTTCAGGACATCCTCCTGTTTTAATAGATAGTAAGGTAGAAACTTGTACCACATTAGGATCATGGTTTGTTCTGTGAATTGTTGCTGCTTCGTACAATAAATCCATCATCGGTTTGTTGTATAAAGCTATAATTTCTTCTTTAGTCCAGTTATGTCTAGTTGTATTCATCATGTTCAAATTATTTTTCAAATGTAAGGATTTCGAATAAAAATAACACCATTAATTGTTTATTTAGCATTCTTTTGAAAGCAAAATACTCACAGCATTTCCTCCAAATCCTACAGCATTTATCAATACTTTTTTAATTTCTTTTTTTACATTTTGTTTTTCGGCATACGGTACTTCAATAAAATGATTGTGTTGCATCATTAAAATAGCCATTTCAAAATTCAACATACCCGAAGCTCCAAATGTGTGTCCTACTTGCCATTTATTGGTAGTAAGCATTGGTAATTCATTTCCAAATAGTTTCTGAATCGCTTTGTATTCTGAAGTATCGCCTTTTAATGTTCCTGGCATGTGCATCACAATAGCATCAACTTCTTCTAAATTGGTGTTTTTCAACGCCATTTTCATGGACTTTTGAAAACAATTCGCTTCATCAGATATTGAAATATTATGTTCAATATCATCTGTTGCATAACCGATGCCTTCAATATAAGCCAATGCATTTTCGTGTGTTCCAATTTCCAAACAAGCAACAGCAGCTCCTTCTCCTAAAACCATTGAATTCTTAGTTTTTGAAAAATCAAATGCTCTACAAGGAAATTCTTGAGTTTCAGAAGAATTTGGTTTTGGATAAATTTTCAAAGCATGCATTTGGGCAATAGTAAAAGCGGTCAATGGCGCTTCACTTCCTCCTACTAAAAACTTATTAACCATACCCGATTGTAACCAAGCCACAGCATTTAAAACAGCATGCAAAGCCGTTGAACAAGTTATAGAATGCGAAATTTCGGGACCGTTATTTTTTAAATCACGTGCTACCCAAGACGAAATATTTCCTAATGTAGTAGTTGGAGAAGCTAATGTTCCTGCTTTACCCGTTTCAATAAATTCCTGATGATGTTTTTCAAACAATTGAGTAGCCCCACGAGACGAACCAATGTTAATTCCGAAATCATCGCCTGCTTTCCAACCTGCATTTTTTATCGCTTGTCGCGAAACCAAAATAGCCATTAAAACCGTTTCGTCTAACGCTTTGTATTTGATGTCAGACTTTCTTAGCAACTCAATTTCTGCTTTTAATTCGCTTGGAATTTGCGCTACAAATTGAGGTTCGCCGTAAAAATCTTTAATTTTAATCAATGACTTTCCTGAAAGATAATTTTGCCAAATATCACTAGGATTATTTCCTATTGGTGAAAGTGACGCTAAAGACGTTATGGCGATTTTATTTTGCATGAGTTTGGAGCTTGAATAAATGAATTACCAACGATTTATTTTGCTGATAATCTATTGAAACAATAATGCAAAACTACACTATTTCTAAAGCTTTTTCAATTGTTTCATACACTTTTTCCAATTGATTTTGTGAAATTACATACGGTGGTAAAATATAAACTATATTTCCTACAGGTCGCAAAATAATTCCATTTTCGATAAAGAAATCATACAATTTATTTCGAAGTGTGCCGTAGTAACTTTCTTGATTTTCCGTTTCTACTTCCAATGCAAAAATAACACCTAAAACTCGTGTAGTTTTTACTTTTGGATGATTTTTGATACTGTCTTCAAACTTTAAATGACTTTGATGAATTCGCTCAATATTTAACTGCATTTCTACTGTTTGCAACAATTGAATACTTGCTAAAGCGGCAGCACAACCTGTTGGATTTGCAGTAAACGTATGTCCGTGAAACAACGCTTTATTTGTATCATCATCATAAAAACCATCAAAAATTTCTTGTGTAAATGTCGTAATCGCCATCGGAATTGTCCCGCCAGTAAGCGCTTTTGATAAACACATCATATCGGGCTTTTCAATCAAATAATCTGAAGCAAATGTTTTACCTGTTTTTCCAAAACCAGTCATTACTTCATCGGCAATAGTAAAAACATTATTTTGTTTACAAATGGCAATTAATTTATCTAAAATTTCGGATTGATACATTACCATTCCAGCTGCACCTTGTACTAATGGTTCAAAAATAAAAGCTGCAAATTCATTGGTTTTAACTAATTTTTCAAGAATCTGAATCGATTTCTCTTCGTTACCAACTGTTGGAACTGGAATTCGAACCACTTCTAAAAGCGAACCTTGAAATGCTTCGGTGAAAAACGAAATTCCACTCGCTGCCATCGCTGCAAAAGTATCGCCGTGAAAAGCATCTTCAAAAGCAATGATTTTAGTTTTCTTTATATTTTGATTATAGAAATACTGCATCGATACTTTAATTGCAACTTCAACCGCCGTAGAACCGTTGTCAGAATAGAAGAGTTTCTTTTGATTAGAAGGTAAAATCTCCATCAATTTTTCTGCAAGTAGTACAGCAGGTTCATGTGTAAAACCACCGAACAAAACGTGCTCTAGTGTCGTTAATTGCTTGTAAATAGCATCTGCAATTACCTTATTAGAATGCCCAAATGGATTCACCCACCAAGACGCAATTGCATCGATGTATTCTTTATTATTTTCATCCCACAACAAAGCGCCTTCTCCTTTTACAATAGCCGGAAAATGCTTTGCGTTTTTGTGTTGGGTATACGGATGCCAATTATATAATTTATCTCTTTGGGAAAGGTTCATGGTATAGAAAATAGAAGAAAGAGCAAAGAGAAAGACTCAAGCTATTTCTATAATTATGTTGCAAAGATAATCAATCTAATTTTTTGTTTCTTTATTATAACTATCTATAAACTTAAAAGATTTTCTCTAAACTTATCGGCGTAATATTGAATTACATTTTGGTCGAAATACGGTTCATTTTCAATTCTGCCAATGAATTTCGCTGTTGTTTTTGACAGAATAATTTCTTCTGAAGCCTTATTTTCATCTCCAGAGAAAATGATTCCCGCCACAGAAATATTTCGATTTTTCAAAGCTTCGAGTGTTAATAAAGTATGATTAATACTTCCTAAATAATGGCGTGAAACTACAATAACCTTATAATCTTTTTGAATTAAATCGATAATAGAATCCGCATTGTTTAAAGGAACTAAAACACCACCAGCACCTTCAATTACCAAATGATTCTTCGTTTTTGGTTCTTTTATTTGTTTTAAATCGATAGTAATTCCGTCTATTTCTGCTGCTAAATGTGGGCTTGCTGGTGTATTTAACTTATAACTATTTTCGCAAACTTTAGTTTTAAAATTTGCAATATAACGTTGGATTTTATGACTGTCGGAATTATCTAAATCACCCGCTTGAACTGGTTTCCAATAATCGGCTTCTAAAGCTTCTACTACTATTGATGATGCAATTGTTTTTCCTACGTCGGTTCCTATTCCGGTTATAAATATTTTCATCTGTTTTAATTTAAAAAATCAACAACTTTAACTGTTTAAGTAACGTATTAATTTCCTGTTCCGAATTATAGCTGTGCAAACAAAAACGCAATCGTTCTTGACCTTCTGAAACGGTTGGCGACAAGATTGCTTTTACATCAAACCCGTTTTCTTGCAATTGTTTCGCAACACTTTTTACTTTTTCATTACCAGGAATTATAGCGCAATGAATAGCTGAATCACTATGTACAAATAAAGATTTTAATCCCAATTGAACTTTCTGTTGATTGAATAATTGAATATTGCTTTTTAATTTTTCTAAAGCGGTTTTTTCTTCTTCCAAATGTTGGTAAGCAATTAAAATTGTAGCAACCGAGTGAGGCGAAAGTCCAGTGGTATAAATAAAACTTCTAGCAAAATTAACCAAATAACTTTTTAATTCTTGACTTCCTAAAACGGCTGCTCCATGACAACCTAATCCTTTTCCGAAAGTCATAATTCGGGCAAAAACTTTATCTTGAAAACCTAAACTTTGAACCAAACCTTCACCATTTTCTCCAAAAATACCTAAAGCATGCGCTTCATCAATTACTAAATAAGCACCGTTTTGTTCAGAAATCTGAATGAGTTCTTCCATATTAGGAGCATCTCCATCCATTGAAAAAACGGATTCCGTAACAACATAAATTTCATTTGTTTCCGATTGGTATTTCAAAAGCAAGCTTTCTAGATCTTCAGTGTCATTGTGTTGAAATTTATAGGCTTTTGCATGGCTCATTTGAATTCCATCACGAATGGAAGCATGACATAATTCATCATACAGAATAATATCATTACGTTGTGGAACGGCACTAAAAAACCCAACATTCGCATCGTAACCTGAATTAAAAATTAAAGCGGATTCCAATTGATGAAAATTGGCTATAAAGTTTTCTGTGGTTTGATATACATTATGGTTTCCAGAAATTAAACGAGAACCTGTTGCTCCATTGATTTTAAAATTATTATCTAAAAGATACTGGTGTGTTTGATTAAAAATAATTTCGGAATGTGCAAAACCTAAATAATCATTTGAAGAAAAATCTATTCTATTTTTAGAAGGAATAGTCAATTGACGTAAAGCATTATCGGCTATACGTTTGTTTAATTTTTCTTGTAATGATTTGGGAAATTTCATAGTATCAAAAATAAAAAAAGTCCCGCAATTTGCAGGACTTTTTTACTATAAATCTATTGTCTTAGTCGGCTAAAACAATAATCTTGTTTTCATTCATTTCGATGGTACCCGAATTAATAGGTAACCAATATGTTTGCTCATTTACTTTATTGAATTTAGAAACGAATTCTTTTTCAATTTTAATATTTTGAGCATTGATTTTCACATTCCCTTTTGCTAATAATGAAACAATAGGTGCGTGATTATTTAGCATTTGAAACTCACCGTTAATTCCAGGAACTGCCACCGAAGTAACTTCTCCTTTAAACAATGTAGCTTCTGGTGATACTATTTCTAAAATCATTTTTTTATGCTTTAGGCTTTAAGCTTTAGGCTTTAAGCTATTAAAAATTATGCCTCTGCTAACATTTTTTGTCCAGCTTCGATAGCTTCTTCGATAGTACCTTTAAGGTTAAACGCTGCTTCTGGTAAGTGATCTAATTCACCATCCATAATCATGTTAAATCCTTTGATCGTTTCTTTAATATCAACCAATACTCCAGGAATACCTGTAAATTGCTCCGCTACGTGGAAAGGTTGAGATAAGAAACGTTGTACACGACGTGCACGAGATACTGATAATTTATCTTCTTCAGATAACTCTTCCATACCTAAGATGGCGATGATATCTTGTAATTGTTTGTATTTTTGAAGAATCTCTTTTACTCTTTGAGCACAGTCGTAATGTTCAGCACCTAAGATTTCTGGAGTTAAGATACGAGAAGTAGAATCTAATGGATCTACCGCTGGATAAATACCTAACTCAGCAATTTTACGAGACAATACAGTTGTTGCATCTAAGTGAGCAAACGTTGTTGCTGGTGCAGGGTCAGTTAAGTCATCCGCAGGAACGTAAACCGCTTGTACAGATGTAATAGATCCTTTTTTAGTTGAAGTAATACGCTCTTGCATAGCACCCATTTCAGTTGCTAATGTAGGTTGGTATCCTACTGCAGATGGCATACGACCTAATAAAGCCGATACTTCAGAACCTGCTTGTGTAAAACGGAAGATATTATCAACGAAGAATAATACGTCTTTACCTTGGTCAGATCCAGCTCCATCACGGAAATATTCTGCGATAGATAATCCTGAAAGTGCTACACGAGCACGAGCTCCAGGTGGCTCATTCATTTGTCCGAAAACGAAAGTAGCTTTAGACTCTCTCATTCCTGGCATATCTACTTTAGATAAATCCCATCCTCCATTTTCCATAGAGTGCATGAAATCATCACCGTATTTAATAATTCCTGACTCTAACATCTCACGAAGTAAGTCATTTCCTTCACGTGTTCTTTCACCTACTCCTGCGAACACAGAAAGTCCACCGTGACCTTTTGCAATATTGTTAATCAACTCCTGAATTAATACCGTTTTACCTACTCCGGCACCACCAAATAATCCAATTTTCCCTCCTTTTGCATAAGGCTCAATAAGGTCGATTACTTTGATTCCTGTAAATAAAACTTCAGAAGAAGTTGATAAGTCTTCAAATTTTGGAGCTGTTCTGTGGATTGGCAAACCGTTTGCACCTGCTTTAGGTAAATCTCCTAAACCGTCAATTGCATCACCAATTACATTAAATAAACGACCAAAAACGTCCGCTCCAATTGGCATTTGAATTGGTGCACCAGTAGCAACTACTTCAACACCTCTTGCTAAACCATCTGTAGAGTCCATAGAAATGGTACGAACAGTGTTTTCACCAATGTGAGATTGAACTTCAAGTACTAATAAAGTACCATCTTTTTTAGTGATTTCTAATGAATCGTAAATTTTAGGTAATTCGTTATTTGAGTCATTAAAAACGACGTCAACAACTGGCCCGATAATTTGTGCAACTTTTCCTGTGATTCTAGACATTGCTTATGTATTTATTTAATAGCTAATTAATGTTGAAAAAATGATGTATTTTTCCGAGTGCAAAGATAGTTTTTTCTAAAACAATTTTGCAATTTATTTTTTGAATTTTTTGCAATAAAAAAGCGAAATCTTCCAATTTCGCTTTTAAAATGTTATTCTACAGTAACGGATTTTGCTAAATTCCTAGGTTGGTCGACATTACAACCTCTTAAAACTGCAATGTGATACGATAATAATTGTAACGGAATTGTAGTTAATAATGGTGTAAATGGTTCGTTTGTTTCTGGAATTTCAATTACGTGGTCTGCCAAAGCTTTTACTTGTGTATCTCCTTTGGTAACTACGGCAATAATTTTACCGCTTCTTGATTTTATCTCTTGAATATTACTTACCACTTTATCATAATGTCCTTTGTTAGGAGCAATTACGATTACTGGCATAGATTCGTCAATCAACGCAATTGGCCCGTGCTTCATTTCTGCTGCTGGATATCCTTCTGCGTGGATATATGAAATTTCTTTTAATTTTAATGCACCTTCTAAAGCTACTGGAAAGTTATAACCTCTTCCTAAGTATAAACAATTGGTTGCATCTTTGTAAATTTCGGCAATTTGTTTAGCAACATCATTTGTTAATAAAGCCTCTTGAACTTTTTCTGGCATTAATTCCAATTCCAACAAATAACGTTGGTAATCCGAATTGCTCATTGTTCCTTTTCCTTTTGCTAAACGTAGTGCTAACAAAGTAAGAATGGTAATTTGAGTTGTAAATGCTTTTGTTGAAGCTACTCCGATTTCTGGACCTGCATGAGTATAAGCTCCTGCATGTGTTTCACGAGAAATTGATGAACCCACCACATTACAAACACCAAATACAAATGCTCCGTTTTCTTTCGCCAATTTAATAGCTGCTAACGTATCTGCCGTTTCACCTGATTGTGAAATTGCAATAACAACATCATCTTTATTAATGATTGGATTTCTATATCTGAATTCGGATGCGTATTCTACTTCTACCGGAATTCTTGAAAATTCTTCGATAATATATTCTGCTACTAATCCTGCGTGCCATGAAGTTCCACAAGCTACAATAAGGATTCGTTTTGCATTTAAGAATTTTTCTAAATTATCTTCAACACCTGACATTTGGATAATTCCTTTGTTTGCCAAAAGTCTTCCTCTGTAAGTATCTTTGATTACACTTGGTTGTTCGTAGATTTCTTTCATCATGAAATGATCGTAACCGCCTTTTTCAATTTGCTCCAAGTTTAATTGAAGTTCCTGAATATAAGGATCAACCAATGAATCGTCTTTTATTTTTCTAACTTTTAATGGTTTGTGTAAACGCACAATTGCCATTTCTTCATCTTCTAAATAAATAGCGTTTGAAGTATATTCGATAAATGGAGTTGCATCTGATGCGATGAAAAACTCATCTTCACCAATTCCAATTGCAAGTGGACTTCCTAAACGAGCCACGATAATTTCGTCTGGTTTTTCAACATCAATTACCGCAATCGCGTAAGCTCCAATCACTTGGTTTAAAGCAATTTGAACTGCTTTTCCAAGTTTACAATTTTCTTTTTTCTTAACATCTTCAATCAAATTTACCAATACTTCTGTATCGGTATCAGACTTGAATGTATATCCTCTTTTGATTAATTCTTGTTTTAATGGCTCATAATTTTCGATGATTCCATTATGAATAATCACTAATTTTCCTGAGTTAGAAAAATGTGGATGCGAATTCACATCATTAGGAACTCCATGAGTTGCCCAACGCGTGTGTCCCATGCCTATTTTACCAATAGTTGTTTTCTCACTTTCAGCTTTAGCCTCTAAGTCAGAAACTTTTCCTTTGGTTTTTGATAATTTTAATTCTTTTCCGTCATATAAAACAATACCGGCACTATCGTAACCTCTATATTCTAAACGATGTAATCCTTTAATAATAACTGGATAAGCATCTCTATGACCAATATAACCTACAATTCCACACATATACTATTCGTTATTAGGTTTAGTGAAATAAATACTCAATTTAAGCTTTTTATCTTCATCTTCTGGAGCTACATTATTTCCATATAAAACAGTTCCTAATGGATTTAAGATTGATGCTAAAGGAATGTCACTAATTTGTACACCATTAGCAGAAATTGGAGCTTGAAGTTTTGCGCTTGAAACCAAATTTATTGACTCAGTTACAGAAACACCAATTTTGATATTGTCTTGAAATTCGCCATTACTATCTGCTTTCAAAATTCTTTTTATGTGCTCTGTTAATCTTATGGTATATTTTATACCTTTTTTAGGATCTTCTGTTTCTCTTTCAACAATACCCCCAAAAACTAACTTATTATTCTTTGGATTAAACCCTGATGAAGAATCAAAAGTATAATCTGCAATAACCATATTATTGGTTGCGTCATAAATATAAATTCTTTCTGGCTCATGATCCTCGTTTAACATTTTAGATTTATCGATATAAAAAGTAAGCTTTGCATCGTTAATTAACCAATTTTGCGTTGCAATATTATTTCTTAAAGTTTCCAATTCTGTTGGAGTAAACAAATCAATGAATGCAACAGAACCATTTCCTCCTTTAATATATAATCTATCGCTACCTAAAACTTCATTAGAACCAACTATTCCAGCATCGTACTGAGTTGAATTGTTGTATTCTAATAAATTGATACTATTATTTCTTAAAGTTGTAGATGAATTATACCCCATTTTAAGTGAAAACTCTTTTCTCGTTCTTGCTGGATTTGGATTTTCAACTGTTGGCTCAACAGATGATTTGTAAATAATTTTAAATTCCGCTCTAGAAAAATCTAAAATCGCTAAAGCTCCTTGACCGGGGCTAATTTCTTCTACTTCAAATAAAAGACCTCTAAAATAGTTTTTGAAAAAATTATTATTAAATAAATTTCCAGATGATGTAGCATCTAAAATTTTTTGTTGAAAGAAACTGTTTTTTAAATCCAACCACATTCCTGGTGTTTTTCTCTCTTTAATAACTCTTAAAGTCACATTATTTTGATCTGACAATACAGCTCCATTACTATCTACATATAATCCAGCACCATTTGTTTTGTAAATATAAAGTTCTTTTTTACTAAAATAAAACTCATCATTTTGAGCAATATTAGAACTATTATTCAAAAGCTCGGAACCTTTGAATGGGTCTATTTTTGTTGCTTTATCATCATTGAAATATTTTTGAGAAGTTTGCAAATTATCCGCTGGATCAAAATCTCTTAAATAATAACCGTTTTCAACAACTTTCAATCTAAACTTTCCTATTTCTGCATTACCATAGATAGAATCTAATTCATAAACACGTTCACCACTTGTTTCGGTAGATTGAAGTTCACTAAAATAAGGTACATACATATAAACCGAATCAATTACTGGGTTGAAACCAAAAGAAGGATTTTCTGAACCTAGTTCTACTTGTGTAACAAAATGGGCTTTTGTCGTTCCAAAAAAATCATTTTTATAAACCCCTAAAGCATTTAAAGGTAAATTATTAGTCTGTACTACTCCTGTTGCTTTTGAATAAGCCACAAGTGAAGCTTCATCATATACTAAATCAAAATGATCATCGCCGATTACACCAGAATCTAAGGAATTAAAATCCTTATCGCACGAAATTAATAGAACAAATAGAAATAATAGAGAGGATATTTTTAAAAAACTTTTTTTCATAATGGAAGAACCCTTTTATAATACGTGATTTTTGATAAACGAAGTATACACTTCTTTAATTGTGTCTTTAGAGGCGAAAGGTAAAAAAGGTTTGTTTGAACTTTCTATAAATTTTGTTAAAGTTGGAGACAAGACCTCAGAGCCTGCTACTACTGCATCGGAATGCATAATGGAAACCTTCATTAAGTTTTCGTATGTAGGTGATGCTAAATCTGAAACTGCTTCTTTACCAATGCTGTCAAACAATACTTTGTTGATAAATTCTTTATCTAATTCACCTTCAAATCCTTGCTCATAAACCGAAGAAATAATTTTTGTCTCTGCAAAAATACCTTCATCTTTATAATAATGTTTTAAGTAAACTGGCAACATAGCCGCCATCCAACCATGAACATGAATTACATCAGGCACCCAATTTAATTTCTTAACGGTTTCAACTACTCCTTTTGCAAAGAAAATAGCTCTTTCGTCATTATCTGGATATAAAACACCTTCTTCATCTGAAAAAGTTGCTTTTCTTTTGAAATATTCGTCGTTATCGATAAAATAAACTTGAATTCGCTCTTTAGGAATTGAAGCTACTTTAATAATTAGAGGCATATCCATATCATTCACCACCAAATTCATTCCTGATAAACGGATAACTTCATGCAATTGATGTCTTCTCTCGTTAATATTACCATATCTAGGCATAAAAATTCGTATTTGTCCGCCCAAATCATTAATCATTTTTGGCATTTCATACGATTGTAACGACACTTCGTTTTCAGCTAAATAAGGCACCACTTCAGATGATACATACAATATCCTCTTGTCTTCCATAATGTATTCTAGTTAATTATTGTTTTAAAAAACCTTGCAAAATTACAAAATTTTATGGATTTATCCACTAAAATAGTAAGTTTGCACCTGAAATAACAAAGTAGAAAATGCTCATTTTTAATAAAAAGTCCGATTTAAGTGCTTTTTTAAGCCCATTAATCAAACAAAATAAATCTATTGGATTTGTTCCTACAATGGGAGCGCTGCATCAAGGACACCTGTCGTTACTGAAAAATTCACTTTCTGAAAACGATGTAACGGTGATGAGTATTTTTGTAAATCCTACCCAATTTAACAACGCCGAAGATTTAGACAAATACCCTAGAACATTGGAACGTGATGTGCAAATCATGCAAGATTTAAGCAACAACATCATTGTTTATGCTCCTGAAGTGGCCGATATTTACGAAGGAAATACTATTTCTGAAAGTTTTAATTATGATGGTCTAGAAAATCAAATGGAAGGCAAACACCGACCAGGACATTTTGATGGTGTTGGAACTATTGTAAAAAGATTGTTTGAAATTGTTCAACCAAACAATGCGTACTTTGGAAAAAAAGATTTTCAACAACTTCAAATTGTAAAGAAATTAGTTTCAAAATACAAGATTCCGGTTGATGTTATTGGTTGCCCAATTCACAGAGAAGCAAACGGATTAGCTATGAGTTCAAGAAATGAACGCCTTTCAGAATCAGCAAGAGAAAAAGCAGCTATTATTTATCAAATACTAAATTCGGCAAAAGAAATTTTTCAAACGAATTCAGCCCAAGAAACGATAAAATTTGTAGAAAACGAATTCAAAAAATATCCTGAATTTGAATTGGAATATTTTGAAATCGCCGATGAAGCAACACTTTTACCTGTTTCTGAAAAAGAATCTGACAAAAAATATCGCGGATTTATCGCCATTTTCATTGAGAATATCAGATTAATTGATAATATTTCACTAAATTAATTACCTTTGCATCATGCAAATTCAAGTAGTAAAATCAAAAATTCATAGAGTAACCGTAACGGGTGCCGATTTGAATTATATAGGAAGTATCACCATCGACGAAGCCCTAATGGAAGCTTCTAACATTATCGAAGGTGAAAAAGTACAAATCGTCAACATCAACAATGGAGAACGATTAGAAACGTATGCTATCAAAGGACCAAGAAATACTGGCGAAATCACATTAAACGGACCTGCAGCTCGTAAAGTGCACCGTGGCGATATCGTAATCATTATTTCTTACGGAATTATGGACTTTGAAGAAGCTAAAAAATTCAAACCTACTTTAGTTTTTCCTAACGAGAAAGATAATTCTTTAACCTAGTTTGAAAGCTGGTATTCGAAAATTTTTAAGCCTTACTATCCCACTTTTTATTGGGTTAGGCATTATTTATTATCAATACACCACACTTACACTGGAAGAATTAGAAAAAATTAAAATCAGTTTTATAAAAGCTGATTATTTCTATATTTTTCTATCCTTATTTATTGCTCTTTTTGGATTTTGGTCAAGAGCTTATCGCTGGAAATTCGCCTTACAACACTTAGGTTATCAAACTAAATTTCGCAATGATTTAATGACGGTTTGCGTTTCCTACTTGGTTAATTTAACCATTCCGCGTTCAGGTGAAATATCTAGAGCCGCTTTATTAAAAAAATACGAAAACGTGCCATTTGACAAAGGTTTCGGAACTATTGTTGCCGAAAGAATTGTAGACATGTTGATTTTTTTACTTTTTGTAACTATCGGATTTATATCTCAATTTGATACCATTTACCACTATTTACTTGATAAAAATGTAAAGTTTGAAACCTTGATTTGGACAGCAATCATTGGTTTTATACTATTCATAGTTTTTGTTCTAATTTGGATTTATGCCGAATGGAAAATCATTTTAAAATTAAAACAAAAACTTTCTGGACTAATTGAAGGCATGCAAAGCATCTTAAAAATGAAAGACAAATGGAAATACATTTTTCATTCATTTTTCATTTGGTTTTCTTATTTAGCCATGTTTTATGTAACCATTTTTGCCTTACCCGAAACGAGTGATATTAGTTTTGATGTAGTGGTTATGGGTTTTATTTTTGGAACACTTGCAGTTGGTTTTTCTAATGGTGGCTTGGGCGCATATCCATGGGCTGTGGCATCAATTTTAGGCTTATACGGTATTTCTGAAGGAATTGGAACCGCCTTTGGTTATTTAATCTGGGTTTCACAAACACTTTTAACCATTTTCTTGGGATTATTATCTTATTTGCTTTTACCTATTTTAAATAAAAAATAAATTAGTAAATTGCTAATCTATTTTAACCAAACTATTTAAAATGAAAACCAAACTTTTCCTTTTTGCTTTACTGGTATCGTCTTGCTTATTTGCACAACGCACACCAGAAACCATCGAATCTAAAAAATTAGGCACACGAACTTTTACCGTTGTGACGCCAGCATCATACGCTACTAGCCCAGAAAAAAGCTACCCAACTTTATTAATTTTAGATGGCGAATATCTGTTAGATCCTTTTGAAGGAATTCTAAAATATGGCGCTTATTGGGACGATTTACCTGAAATGATTATCATCGCTGTAAATCAAAATTATGGTGAAACTCGTTTTGCAGATAGCGAATTTGACGAAGCAGGATTTCCATCAGGTACAGGAGCAAATTTCTTCGAATTCATAGGACAAGAATTATATCCGTATGTAGATAAAAAATATCGTACCATTCCTTTCCGAATGATTGCAGGACATGATACAACAGCTGGTTTCTTGAACTTTTATCTTTACAAAGACAACCCAATTTTCAACGCCTATATTTCTTTAGCTCCAGAAATGGCTCCAGAAATGGAAAAACGCGTAGCAGAACGTTTGTCAAAAATGACCAAACCACTTTTCTATTATCAAGCTACTGGCGAAGGTGATTTAAAAGAAATCAACGAAAAAGCCGCAGAATTAGATGCTAATATTAAAGCCATTCCAAATGCTACTTTTAAATATCAAAACGATGCTTTCAAAGGCGCTTCGCATTATTCGTTAGTGGCAAAAGCGATTCCAAATGCTATTTATTTTATTTTTGATGGTTACCAACCCATTTCAATGGTAGAATTTCAAGATAAAATTCTAAAATTAGATGCAGGTTATACTGATTATTTAGTGGCGAAATATGACGAATTAGAAAAACGTTTCGGTTTTAAAATGAAACCAAGATTGTCAGACTTCAAGGCAATCGAAGCAGCAATCATGAAAAACAAAGGCTATAATGACTTATTAACTTTAAGTGATTACGCTAACAAACATTATCCAAAAACTACTTTAGGAACGTATCACGAAGCGTTGTATTACGAAAAAACGGGTAATTACAAAAGAGCTATTAAAACGTATCAACGTGCTTTTACACAAGAACCAATTCGTGAAATCACTAAAGATTTCATGTTGAACCGAGCAGAAGCTTTAAAAGGAAAACCAGACAAACCAACTGAAGAAGTTCCAGCGGAAGTTCCAGCTGAAACTCCTACAGAAGAACCAACTGAAAAAAAGGAATAACATCAAATGAGTAAAGTAAAAACGGCTTTCTTTTGCCAAAATTGTGGCACCCAATATTCAAAATGGCAAGGACAATGTAACGCTTGCAAAGAATGGAATACCATTGTAGAAGAATTGGTTCAAAAAGAAGAAAAAGTAGCTTGGAAAACCACAACTGCAACTTCAAAAGCCGCAACCAAACCTTTACTAATTAAAGAAATAGATACCGCACAAGAAATCCGATTGAACACAACAGATAACGAGTTGAATCGGGTTTTGGGTGGCGGATTGGTTCCGGGTTCCTTAACATTATTAGGAGGCGAACCAGGAATTGGAAAAAGTACGTTGCTGTTGCAAATTGCTTTGAAATTACCTTATAAAACCCTTTATGTTTCGGGAGAAGAAAGCCAAAAGCAAATTAAAATGCGTGCCGAACGTATTACTTCTAATGGTGATAATTGCTACATTTTAACCGAAACCAAAACCCAAAATATCTTCCGTCAAATTTTAGAAATTGAACCGGATATTGTGATTATCGATTCGATTCAAACCTTACATACCGATTATATTGAATCGTCTGCGGGAAGTATTTCTCAAATTAGAGAATGCACGGCTGAGTTGATTAAATATGCCAAAGAATCCAATGTGCCTGTTTTATTAATTGGACACATTACTAAAGACGGAACAATCGCCGGACCGAAGATTTTGGAACACATGGTCGATACCGTTTTACAATTTGAAGGCGATAGAAATCACGTGTACCGTATTTTACGTTCGTTGAAAAACCGTTTTGGTTCTACTGCCGAATTAGGTATTTACGAAATGCAAGGCTCTGGTTTACGTGAAGTCGACAATCCATCTGAGATTTTGATTTCTCACAAAGACGAACAACTTTCAGGTACGGCAATTGCTACTACTTTAGAAGGCATGCGTCCGTTAATGCTAGAAATTCAAGCTTTGGTGAGTACTGCAGTTTATGGAACGCCACAACGCAGCACCACGGGTTACAACGCCAAACGATTAAACATGATTTTAGCGGTTTTAGAAAAACGCGCTGGATTTCGATTAGGCACAAAAGACGTGTTCTTAAACGTAACAGGTGGAATTTCAGTAGAAGACACAGCGATTGATTTAGCCGTTGTAGCTGCTATTTTATCCTCAAACGAAGACATTGCCATTGCTGAAGGTTTTTGCTTTGCTGGAGAAGTAGGACTTTCAGGAGAAATTAGACCCGTTAACCGCATTGAACAACGCATTCAAGAAGCTGAAAAATTAGGCTTTACCACCATTTTTGTTTCGAAGCACAACAAAATTTCTTTAAAAAATACTGGAATCAAAATTGTTTTAGTAGCGAAGATTGAAGATGTGGTGAGTGAGTTGTTTGGGTAAAATTACTTTTTTACATATTCCAAAACATCCGCTGGTTGACAATCTAAAATTTCACAAATTGCCTCTAACGTAGTTAGTCTGATTGCCTTTGCTTTCCCCGTTTTTATTATGGAAAGATTAGCTGTGGTTATGCCTAGTTTTTCTGCTAATTCTGCCGAACGCATTTTTCTCTTGGCTAGCATGACATCTAAATTGATGATAATTGGCATAATTAAAATGTTAAATCGTTTTCTTCTTTTAAGTGTTTTGCGATGACAAAAACTTCACTCAAAACTAAAAAAAACAAACCTAATGAAAATAACATTACAAAAGGATTTAATCCTAAGCTCAATGAAATTGTATTTTCCAATAACTCTAAAATAAAATTAGGAATTCCTCCTAACAAAGCAGACAAAGTGATAACAAATCCTAATCTTTTTAAAAGGGCAACAACCTCTTCATCGAAAATAATTCGCAATTGAAACAAACGCAATAGTTTTCGAAAAAGAAACAAACCATAAACAATTAGTGAAGCTGAGATAATCAAGAACACAAAAATTAACTTTGATTTAAAATCGACCACTTCTAAAGTTGAACCATTGATTTCTATCGGAATATCAAGAGGTTCATTACTAAAAAGCACCATTCCAACAAAAAACAATAAAAATGGAATCGTAATCAACATGGTAATCCAAACAAAATCAACAATTCCTTTTAAAAAATTTAGTTTTTTCATCTCTTCACGTTTTAAAGTTAGAGACAAATATATAAAAATTATTGTTTTACAATAATAAAATATTAAATTTTAATAATTTTTTAATCCGTGAAAATAAATAGACCTGACAGGTTTCAAAAACCTGTCAGGTCTAAAATTGCTGTCTTTTGGTGAGATATCCGAGCGGTCAGATTTTTGTTTTTTTCAATTATTCATGATATGCCGCAAAAAAACATATGATGGCACCCAATGCTGTAAGAATAATAAATCCCCAGTGATCAACTATTCTAACTGTTTTGTCATATCCAAAAAGTTTTATGCCTTTCTCCTTTTTATCACTTTTCCACCATCTATGATATACATAGCCCAGAATCGAAATTATTAAAAACAGTAATCCTTTCCAAAAGTAATTATTCATAATTTATTTTTATCCTTATCACTTGAAATAGCACCTTAAAACCACCATTATTCATTAATAAATCATTAAAAATATTGAGGAATAACTTGATCGGAATATATAGGTTTACCAATTCTAGGCACTCCTTTTTTTAATTTCAAATAATCTGTGGCAAGTTGCCAAATATATTCATAACCTTTATCACCAATTTCATTTTTTCTTTTTTCAATTTTAGTTGCATCACTTGAAACTAAGTCAGCAATTATTGGATGAACTAATGTCCACATTCCTGAGTTATTTTTTCCGGGAATTAAATCAGATTGTAACTGGGAAATTTCTGCAAATGTATTAACGCAAACTAATCTATCTTGAATTTTAAAATTATATTTATTTTGAATTTTGTCTTCAAACACCAGCATGACAATACAATCAATATCTTCATTATAAGCCGCAATTAACAATGGATTTGTTTTTACAACAATTGCTCCTTGGCTATCTCCATATTTTACATGCTCAGAAATAACTTCGATATGGGTTGAAAAACCCCAATTCTTGAATTTATATTTGATTTCTTGAATAGGGCTGAAAATTTCTGGAATTAGAAACTTTAATTTTTTTAAATCGATATCAATTCCTATTGAATCAGACGCGAAAGATGTATTATCGTGATATTTCATAGCATTTTAAAAATAATTGGAAAAGGTAATTATAAATTTCTACTTAAACTAAATCCCTTCCAACAACTCTAACGCCTTGTTCACTGATTTCACATTATCAAAAGTCAGTAGTAAACGTAAGCCGTTTTTGGTTTCTTTTTCTTTTATTTTACATACGTTGCCGTTGCGTTGGGCAAATTGTAGCACTTTCATGAAACGATTACTTTGGTAGAAATCACTTTGTTGGTCGCCAATGAAATAACCAATCATTTTGCCTTGTTTCATCATCAAACGTTCAATTCCCATGGCGGTTGCTTTCCATTTGATACGTACGCTGTTTAGTAATGCAACAGCTGGTTTTGGCAAGGCACCAAAGCGGTCAATTAGTTTTTGTTCAAATTGTTGCAACGTAGCTTCGTCTTTAATTTGGCTCAACTCGTTGTATAAATTCAAACGCTCGGTAATATTGTTGATGTATTCATCTGGGAATAGCAATTCAAAATCGGTATCAATTTGAATGTCTTTGACAAATTCTTTGGTTTCGATGTCGTTTTCTTCTTGATACAAATCTTTAAACTCGTTTTCTTTCAGTTCGTCAATGGCTTCGTTCATGATTTTTTGATAGGTGTCAAAACCAATTTCATTGATAAAACCACTTTGTTCGCCACCTAATAAATCACCCGCACCACGAATTTCCAAATCCTTCATCGCAATGTTGAAACCGCTTCCTAATTCGCTAAATTGCTCCAAAGCAGTTATACGTTTTTGGGCTTCTCCCGTCATCATCGAATACGGAGGCGTAATGAAATAACAAAATGCTTTTTTATTACTTCTTCCCACGCGACCACGCATTTGGTGCAAATCAGATAATCCGAAATTATTGGCGTTATTGATAAAAATAGTATTCGCATTCGGCACATCTAAACCACTTTCGATAATGGTGGTTGCAACTAAAACGTCAAATTCGCCTTCCATGAAAGCCAACATCAATTCTTCTAATTTTTTTCCATCCATTTGACCGTGACCGATGCCCACTTTTGCTCCTGGCACCAATCGCTGAATCATTCCGGCTACTTCCTTGATATTTTCGATTCGGTTATTGATGAAAAACACTTGACCACCACGCTGAATTTCATACGAAATTGCATCACGAATGGCTTCTTCGTTAAAACGAATTACGTGCGTTTCAATTGGATAACGATTTGGCGGAGGCGTTGTAATTACCGATAAATCGCGCGCTGCCATCAACGAAAACTGCAACGTTCTCGGAATCGGAGTAGCGGTTAACGTCAACGTATCGACATTGGTAGCAATGGTTTTTAATTTGTCTTTTACGTTCACTCCAAACTTTTGTTCTTCGTCGATAATCAACAAACCTAAATCTTTGAACACCACATTTTTATTCACCAATTGATGTGTTCCAATCAAAATATCGACTTTTCCTTCTTGCAATTTTTGAAGTGTATCGGCTTTTTGTTTCGCCGTTCTAAATCGGTTCACATAACTCACCGTAACCGGCATATCTTTCAATCGTTCCGAAAAAGTTCTAAAGTGTTGGTATGCTAAAATAGTCGTTGGCACTAAAACTGCGACTTGTTTTCCATTATCTACCGCTTTAAAAGCAGCACGAATGGCAACTTCTGTTTTCCCGAAACCTACATCACCACAAACCAATCTGTCCATCGGACGCTCGCTTTCCATGTCGGTTTTTACGTCTAAGGTTGCGGTAATTTGGTCAGGAGTATCTTCGTAAATGAACGAACTTTCTAATTCTTTTTGCAAATAACTATCGGGTGCAAATTGAAAACCTTTGTCTAATCTTCGCTTCGCATACAACTGAATTAAGTTGAACGCAATATGTTTTACACGCGCTTTTGTTTTTTGTTTTAGGGTTTTCCAAGCGTTGCTTCCTAATTTGTAAATCTTAGGTGGCGCACCATCTTTCCCATTGTATTTTGAGATTTTATGTAGCGAATGGATGCTCACATACACAATATCGTTATCGGCATAGACCAATTTTATGGCTTCTTGCGTTTTACCTTCGACTTGAATTTTCTGCAATCCACCAAACTTTCCAATTCCGTGATCGATGTGCGTTACATAATCGCCCACCGACAACGAAGTAAGTTCTTTTAACGTAATAGTTTGCTTTTTTGAATAGCCATTTTTGATAGAAAACTTATGATAACGCTCAAAAATTTGATGGTCGGTATAACACGCAATTTGATTTTCTTCATCGATAAAACCTTCAAACAAAGGCAATACCATGGTTTTATATTGCTTGCGAATGCTTTCGTGATTGGCTTCATCAATATCTTCAAAAATATCATGAAAACGACTAGCCTGATTTTCATTAGAACAACACAAATAATTTTTATAGCCGTTGAAATGATTCTCACTCAAATTGTTCAACAACAAATCAAATTGTTTATTGAAAGAAGGTTGCGGTTGAATATGAAATTCGACTTTTTTATCGGTTTTAAAAACAGCGTTAGCATGCAATTCGATTACCGAAAAATCCAGTGCACGTTTTAAAAATTGCTTTTGATTTAAAAATAATTCTTCTGGTGGTGCGTGTTGAATATCCTTAGATAATTTCTCGAAAGCTTCATTGGCTTTATCGAATAATTTATCTAATTGTTGTCCTAATAATTCGGTGTTTTGAAGGATTAAAACTGTTTTTTCGTTGATATAATCCAAGAAACTTTCGCGGTTTTCTTGCAGTAATTTATTTTCAACATTTGGGATAATCGAAATCTTTTTCAGTTTTTCAATCGATAATTGTGTTTCGACATCAAAGCTTCGGATGCTGTCGATTTCGTTGCCAAAAAATTCAATTCGGTACGGATTATCGTTGGAAAATGAAAACACATCGATAATTCCACCACGAACGGAAAATTCCCCAGGTTCAGTAACAAAATCAACACGTTTGAAATTGTACTCAAACAAAGTTTCGTTGATAAAATCAATAGAAAGTTTATCTTCCACAGATAATTTCAACGTGTTTTTCTCTAATTCTTTTCGGGTAACCACTTTTTCAAAAATGGCTTCAGCATACGAAACAATTATTGCTGGTTTTTTTCGGGAATTGATTCGGTTTAAAACCTCAGCACGTAAGAGAACATTAGCGTTGTCGGTTTCTTCAATTTGATACGGTCTTCGGTACGAACTTGGATAAAAAAGTACGTCTTCGGCATTAATTAATTGCTCCAAATCGTTTAAATAATAAGCCGCTTCTTCTTTATTGCTGAATAAAATCAAGAACGGAAGTTCGGATTTTTTAAACAGCGAATGTGCCACAAAAGACAACGAAGACCCGACCAAACCAGTCATTTGAGACTTTTGGCGTGCTGCGAATGTACTTTCTAAAACGGCAATCTTTGGTGACTTATCGTAAATGGATATAATGTCGGACTTGCTCAAAATGAATTTTTTAATTGACTACAAAAATAAAAAAACCACTACGTTTTCAATAGAAAAGTAGTGGTTATATTAGGGAAACGATTGTTAAAAAATGAATTTCTTAGCAACCGTAACGTTATTTTCTAATATTGTTTTAATAATTAACGCTTGATTATTCGTTATTAAATTTGAAAGGACAACTTCTGAAGCGTTTACATTATCTTTTGAAAACACAATTCTTCCTAGCGTATCGTAAACCATTACACTTGTAATATTGGATTTCGTTGAAACGATTTTTGGTTGGTTATTCTCTTTAAAAACATATACCGAATTTAAATTTCCAGCGAAATCATCATTTGATAAAGAGGTGTCTTGATAATGGATTTTAAATCGAGTATCAAAAGTTCCGATAGCAGTAGTAAAAGTAAAAGCGCTGTTTTTTAAATTGTGAAAAGTGCCATTGCTAGTGTCTTCTAAGAAGATATCTTTATCAGCGAAAAAAGTATCAAAATGATCGATGGCAATATCAAATGTTCCGGCTTGTGTAGTCGTATATCCTAAAGGAACAACATCATTTATTGACCAAGGATAAGCTCTTGCTTGAATTCCGAAACCTAACGACAAAGAGTTAATTAACGAATAAAAACGAATAGCACCTTCAGTTGAGGCTAAAGCATCTGAACCAAAATCATATCCATCAGTTGCGTCTTCTTGATAACCAAAAGCAATTTGCTTAAAAGCGCCTAATGTATTCGTCAAATTCAAGTGTACATAATAATTAAGTGGCACATCTTGAGCATTTCTGTAAAACTGTGCATTATTGCCTGCTACGCGCATTGCGTTCGTAAAATTAATGGTTGTAGTGGTTCCTGCTGATGCGAAAAAAGCTTGTCCAGCAGCAATATTAAGCCCAGGAGCTGTTCCACCAGTTACTGCTGCAATACCAGTGGTTCTAGTTCGTATAGCATAATCACTTGACGTAAAAACGTTGTTTGTAATCGCCGAATTATGTGTCCAAAAGTATAAGGTTCCTAAATTAGTATTATCTAACAAAGTAATAACATTAATTGCAGAAGGATAAGGATTAGCCAACAAATTATAGTTTAATAAAGCTGGGTTAAAACCTGCCACATTTGCTGAAATATTTCCATTATTAGGAACGCCAATAAATTCTCCGTTAAAGACTTGAGGTGTTGTTGTATATCCTTGTGGCGCTCTAATTGCATACCCTTTTCCGGGCATCATTACATTGTTTTGATTTTCGATTACCCAATTATTAACTCCTACATTTGCATTATAAGAATAAAATTTATCTGCTAATGTTAATGGAGAAAAAACGTTTAATACTTGACCCAAAACTGGGGTGCCCCAATATGTGAATTCGTATTGACGCATAGGAGTGGCGTTTCTTCTATACTTTATATTTCCTGTATTTATAGCGGAAGAATTGTTTTGTAATAACGATGTATTATTATTCAAAATTAATTGTCCTGTACCTAAAACTTGAATATTATCTTGTACTGTTATAGTTGCAGTATTATCTATGTTTAAGATAGCATCAGCCTGTACTGTAATAGTTTTAAAACTTGTATTAGATGTAACATTGCAAGTTCCTGACAAAACAATTGCATCAGTTGTTATGGTTGGCTCACCATTATCCCAAGCTGAACCAGTCCAACTAGTGGTTTGACCAAACATCATTTGAACAGCAAGGAAACTAATTCCAATAAAAAATTTAAAAAAGTATTTTTTCTTCATATCTTATTTTTATAAAATTCCAAAAACCTTATTTTATTTTATCGGAAATTTCCATTTTTTTTCGCATTTCATCTGGATTGGCATTTCGTGTTGTATCCAAAGCTTGCAACATTAGTTCTTCTCCAATTTCTTTAGGGATGGCTTTTTTAATGATGATTTCATCCCATTGTTTGTACAAACCTTTAATTTCTTCGTTAATTTCTGGAATTAATTTGGCAATTCTTTGTTCTGGGATAACTCTTAAATTCATAAAAGTTTCTAACGATTTTAATTTGGTATTTAAAGTCGTAATTCTGCTTAAAATTTGCGGTTTATTGTATTCTAAAGGAATTGTAATCGCCAAAGTATCTGCTTTTGAAGACAAATTCTTAGTTTTCATTTGAAAAGCAGACAAAGTAGATTGTGGTTTTTGAAGCATTTCAATTTCAAATTGGCGCCATTCATTCCATTTATTTAAAGTAACATTTACTTCTGGTCTTGGAGTAGGAAAATTGAATTGCCACATTTTAGAAATGTTCTTAAAAACCGCTTCGTTTTTTTGTGCTACTTTTTGTGCTTCCAATTGCTGATTTTCACTTTCACATGAAATCAATGTCAATACTAAAAGTGCTAAACTATATAAGAAAACTTTCATTCGGATAAATTAAAAAGCAAAGGTACAAATGTTTACTTAACGTAGTTACTTTTCTAATAATATCTTAACACTGCTTTTGCATCTAAATTGTTAATCCATTAAGAAAAGTCTTTGAAAAGATGTTAATTTATTAAATATCCAAATTAAGCTGGTGATTTGTAAAAATATCACAAAAAATCATCTAAAAAATTACTTCTAAATGTTATATTTGTTACCACTTTTACACAACCAAATGGATACGAAAATTTTAATAATTGGTGCTTGTGGCCAAATTGGCACCGAACTTACAGCTAAATTAAGAGCAACTTACGGAGTTAACAACGTTATCGCATCAGACATTAGAAAATTAGAAAATGATGTAGTAAATAATGGTATTTTCGAAGTTGTTAACGCTTTAGATTACAACCAAATTGAGCATTTACTTGAAAAGTATCAAATTACAGATGTCTATTTAATGGCGGCTTTGCTTTCGGCTACAGCTGAGAAAAATCCGGCATTTGCTTGGGATTTGAATATGAATTCATTATTTCATGTTTTAAATTTAGCTAAAGCAGGAAAAATTAAAAAGATATTTTGGCCTTCAAGTATCGCGGTTTTTGGACCTACAACTCCTAGACAAAACACACCTCAATATACTGTAATGGAACCTTCAACTGTTTACGGAATTTCGAAACAAACGGGAGAAAGATGGTGCGAGTATTACCACAAACAATATGGTGTAGATGTAAGAAGCATTCGTTATCCTGGCTTAATTAGTTGGAGCACTGAAGCTGGTGGAGGAACTACAGATTACGCAGTAGATATTTATCACAAAGCGATTACCGATGGGAAATTCACGAGTTTCTTATCTGAGAATTCAGAATTACCTATGATGTATATGGATGATGCAATAAAGGCAACCATTGGAATTATGCAGGCTCCTGCGGAACAAGTTAAAATTCGTTCTGCTTATAATTTAGCAGCGATGAGTTTTACTCCGAAACAAATTGGAGAAGAAATTAAAAAACACTATCCAAATTTTGAATTGAGCTACGAGCCTGATTTTCGTCAGAAAATTGCTGATAGCTGGCCAGCAAGTATTGACGATACTTCGGCAAGAGAAGATTGGGGTTGGAAAAACGATTTTGATTTAGAAAATATGACCGTAGAAATGTTCAAAAACTTAAACGAACATACTTATAAAAAATAAAAAAACGTCCCGAAATATCGGGACGTTTTCCATTAAAACAAAAAACAAACTTACTCCTGAACGATAGGAGCTCTCAATGATTCTAACACAGCAACAACTTCTCCGATTAAAACGGGGTCTGTAACTCCATTTAATCCAGCTGCTGCTCCTACATATCCTATAAATTTATCGTATTCAGCATCATTTGATTTTTTCCCCATTCTAGGGTTTTGAGCTGGATCGTGTGCTGTAACCATATCTAATCCTGTATAAACATTTGTTGCCCCTCCACCAGTATTTGCTGAAAAGAAATCGGTTAAATTATCACTTAATATAGCAACATTAGTTGCGTTACCACTTAATGCCTCTGAAATTACTGGCGCAAAATGCTCACCTAAATTACCTTCAGCTCCAACTACAATATCAGAAACAATTAAAGTAATCGTAGAATCTACCACAGAACGGTAGCTCAATCTCCCTTGCTCTATCATTTGTCCTGGATTATTAGGATCAGCAACCATAGTGGTTCCTCCTAATTTTGCATATAAAGATGTCGGCTCTGCTGCTTTGTCATCGTCACTACAAGAAGTAACAAACGCTCCCGATGCAATAAATAAAGCCAATAAGGCTAGTTTTGAAAAATTTTTCATAGTAATAGTATTTAGAAATTAATTAAAAATTCGTTGAATTCCTCTAGAAAACTTATAGCTAAAGCTATCTTCATTCATTACTGGGCAAGCGGTTTTGTTTTCTAACTCTTTTGGTAATGTAAAGCGTTCTGCTTTATAATTTCCCATAGCAATTAACTTGTCGTAAATAGTTTTCGAATCGGCTACTTTGATATCGTGAAAGAAAACTAAAACACCTGTTTCTCTATTTAATCTATCAGTTTTTACCCCTGGAATGGATTTTAAATTTCGATGAATTTCTTTTGCTTTTAAAGAATCAATAGGTTCTTTGAAATCAATTCGACTAATTTGTAAAGACGCGTTATCTACTACTAAAGGTTTTGATGTTGCAATGTGGACTACTAAAACCACAAATAAAATCAGGAAAATTCCGAAGATACTTCCCAGAACAATTTTGATTTTTCTATTAATTTTCATGACGTTTGAGATTTTTGTTTAGTTGATTTACGTAAACAATTTCTTTTTGGTTTTATGAAAATGAAAAAAAAGTAAATTTTAACATTTAGACATAAAAAATCCCAAGACAAATTATCTTGGGATTGACTATTATTTATGTTGATTTTTATTTCTTTTCGGAAAGAATTTTGTCTTCTATTACCGATTTTATTTTAACTACTTCATCTACATTGTCATTTGGCACCGTCATCGAAAGCACGTAATGTTTTATTTTCCATTGTCCGTTTTCTTGAACCAAAACACCAGAACCGCGACAAATTTTCATTTGTGTACTTAATAATTCATCAAACCAAACGATTTTTCCATTTTCACTAAAATAGATATTACGTTCAATTGCTTTAAAGTTCCATGCTTTTCCTTTATCGAAATAAGGCTTTGCAAAAGCTTGAAATTGCTTTTTATTCCAATTTTCTGTTGCATCTGTACCAATATAAATAGATTCATCTGACATTACTCCAAAATACGCTTCATAGTCTGCTACCGCAGCCGCTTTATGCCAATTGTCTAAAATGGTAGTGATGTTTTGTTTTTCTGATTGTAGTTTCTCTTCGCAAGGTTTGCAGGAAAATCCTAGAGTAGCTAGGAATAGGATTGATAGTTTTTTCATATTAAAAAGTATTAATTACAACTGTTTTTACATTCACAAATTCCTTAATTCCATCTTCGGCTAATTCTCTTCCGTAGCCCGATTTTTTGATGCCGCCGAATGGTAATCTTGGGTCGGATTTTACCATTTCGTTGATAAAAACGGCACCTTCGTTAAAAGTTGAAATCTTAGTTTTGATGAAATCAATATCTTGAGTAAAGATGGAAACACCTAAACCAAATTCCGATTGATTACTTAATTCGATTGCTTCATCAATTGTTTTGAAAGTTATGATGGCAGCAACTGGTCCGAAAGTTTCTTCTTTGAAAACAGGCATTTCTGTTGTTACATTAGTTAAAATTGTGGGCTCATAAAAAGCATCATTTCTGTTTCCTCCTACGATTAACTTTGCTCCTATTTGAATGGATTTTTGAACTTGAACTTCTAGTTCTTCGGCTAAGTCAACTCGAGCTAACGAACCAATTTGTGTTTCTTTATCTAACGGATTTCCAGTTTTTAAGTTTTGAATGGCAACTTTGAATTTTGCTACAAACTCTTCTGCAATATTTTCGTGAACTAAAAATCGTTTCGCAGCGATGCAACTTTGACCAGCATTTTGCATTCGGGCATTCACAGCTATTGCTACTGTTTTTTCTAGATTAGCATCTTCTAAAATGATAAAGGCGTTACTTCCGCCCAATTCTAAAACGCACTTTTTTAAGTGTTTTCCAGCTTCGGTAGCGACTGCAACTCCTGCTTGTTCACTTCCTGTTAAGGAAACAGCTTTTATAATTGGATTTGAGATGATATTTGCTACTTCAATACTTGAAATGGGTAAATCTTGACAACACCCTTTTGGAAAACCTGCTTGTTCAAATATTTCTTGAATTAATTTGGCTGATTTTGGAACATTACTAGCATGTTTTACCACAACTGTATTTCCAGCAATAATAGTTGGAACCGCAAATCGGAATACTTGCCAAAACGGAAAATTCCAAGGCATTACACCTAAAATTACACCTAAAGGTTCGTAGATAACAAAACTTTCAGAAGCATTGGTTTTTATGTTTTTTGTGGCTAAAAAGGTTTCAGCATTTTCATGATAGTAATTGCATAAAAGCGCGCATTTTTCAACCTCAGCGATGGCTTGCGAAATGGGTTTGTGCATTTCGGTGGTGATGCAAGTTGCGTATTCTTCTTTGTTTTCTAAAAGTAGTTGAGCTAATTGAGGCAAAAAAGAAATTCGATTTTGAATACTTAAATTACGCCAAGAAAGCTGCGTGTTTTCTGAAAGTTTTAAAAGATTTTGCATGCTGAAAGGTTTTTGTAAAAATACTAATTTTAATTGAAAACGAGGTTCGCGTTAGGGATTGTAGTGGAAATCCTTTATTTGTAAAATTGCCAAATTTTATAAATAAAGATTGTAACGGAAAGCCCGACCCTTGTGGGAACGCCCAAATTAAAAATGGAAATGGTATCTTTGTGAGGTATTTACAACTTAAATAAAATGGAAGATTGTTTTGAAACCTTAATTTCGAGTTATTTGGATTCGAAAGTGGGCATTGTGGAACATTTTGTATCGGAGGAATTGGCGCAACACTTGGTAAAGAGATTGTTTGAACTGAAAGAACAAAATTTACTAAAAGCCGCCGGAATAGGAAATGCCGCAAAATTAACTCAGAATTCGGCAATACGAAGCGATGCGATTTATTGGTTAGACCGAGCAAATAATAACGAACATGAAAATGCATTTTTAGATCAAGTAGATGCTTTTGTGTCGTATTTGAACCGCAGTTGTTATACTGGAATTACGGGTTATGAATTTCATTTTGCGTTGTTTGATAAAGGTAGTTTTTATAGAAAACATTTAGACCAATTTCAAGATAATTCGAGCCGACAATTTTCGATGATTACTTATTTGAACGAAAATTGGCAACCTGAAGATGGTGGCGAATTGTGCATTTACGATGGTGATGTGGCTCAAAAAGTGGCTCCAACGAATCGAAAAACGGTTTTTTTTAAGAGCAATGAATTGGTTCATGAAGTTTTAGAAACTAATAAACCTCGATTGAGCGTTACGGGTTGGTTGAGACGAGATTAAAATAAAAAAAGCCAGTTTTTCAACTGGCTTTTTCGATGAAAAAACAAAACTACTTAACAACCAACTTTTTTGTAATTCCTTCTGATGTTTTAACTAAATAAACTCCTGTTTGTAATTTTGATGTATTTATGCTTAGTGCTTCTTTTTCTGAAAGGATTAATTTTCCAGTTACATCATATAATTCAATATCTGCTACTCTGTTGAAATATACTAATTCTGAATTTGATGCTGGATTTGGGAAAATCACGAAAGTTTTTGGTTCCGCATTAAAATCAGGATTTGAAAGCGTATTTTCATCCACTTCATAAATGGTAATGGTTCCACTGATTTCATTGGCTACCAAAATATAACCTAAACCTGTTGCACTATTTGCCGGAGCGATATAAGTAATTCCTTCAGGACCATGATCGCCGGAATAAGCTGAAGTACTTCTTGAATTTTTATAATCTACAAAAACTGGATTATTCGGATTGGTAATATTATAAACCATAACACCACCCACTCTTTCTAAAGAAACGAAAGCAAAAGTTTCGGTTGCAATTTGAGCAATCGTTACGCCTTCTGGTTCTGGCCCTTTTGCGCGACTTCTCCCTTTTGGTGTGTTGTCTTCGTGGTCTGCATTAAAAAGTGTTGGTAAATTTGCTGCTGTGTAACGTTCAAAATCATCGCCACTATCAAAAACTATCTGTTTGGTTGAAGTATTGAAAATAGAAAACGAACGTGTTCCTACACAATGAATGGTTTCAAATTGAGCATCTGCATCGGTATTTCCGTTAAGATTTGTTGCTCTAAATCTTCCTAAATTGTTATTCTGTTTTAAAACTGAGGCATTTGGAAATATTGTAGCATCTAAACCAAAAGAACCTGAACTAACTGCAACTCTTTCGGTAAAAGCACCATATTCTTTTTCATCACCTTCATTTGCAGTTACTAAATATGTTGTTCCTGCAACTGTATAACTTGCAACTCCATCTGGAATAAAATACGCTTGAATTGGCCAGTTTGCAATTAAAACCTGTCCATTGTTGTCTGAAACATCAAATCCGTTGCCTGGTAAACTAATATCTTTTGTTCCTAATGCCCAAATGTCTGAAATTGTATTGTTTGTTAGATTAATTTCGGCAATTGCATTGTTTTCTTGTAAAGTTATCCATGCTTTTTGAGAATCCGCACTTATGGTAATGTATTCTGGCTCGAAATCTTGAGATAAAGTACTTGTAGATTTTAATTTTCTAACTCCGGAAGCAATTAAAGTAGCTTCTTGAGCATTGTAAGCCGTAAACAATAACGTAGTTACATTGGATTGAGATAAAGATGCTATTCCGCCTGAAATATCAATAATACTTACCGAACCTTCAGGATCAATTGAATAATCAAGATTTGGCTGTCCTTCGTTTGCTGTCATTACTTTTGTACCGTCTGGAGAAAAAGTAATCATATCTGGAAGTGCTCCTACGCTAACTTGATTTAAAAATACTCCGTTTGTATCGAAAAACACAACCGAACCGTTCAATGTTTCATCTGCATTTGGTGAAGCTACTGCTACAATTCCGTTTTTAACCGCAACGCTTGTAACTCCTCCGTATGGGTTAATATTTACTGAACTAATTACAGAAGGATTAGTTGGATTAGAAAAATCGATAATATCTAAGTATCCTGCTACTGCGCTTGTGGTAAACAAACGTTGCGAAGCAGCATCGTGTACAACAATTTCGCAAGTACTTGTACTAGCTCCTGAAGGGTCAAAACTTCCGATATAATTCAATTCGATTTGGTTACTTGGAGTTGGCGCTTGACTATCATTATCTACAATGTAAATAGTGGTGGTTGGTGTTCCAGAAATTGAAATTCCAGAAGCACTTTCTAAACTTAAAACAAAATATTCGGAATGTTGTTCTTCTAAACTGTCATCTAAAATTGGGACATTAATAATTAATGTTGCTGGTGATGATTCCGTTATAAAAATGGTTTGTGACGCTAATGTAAAATCAGAATTATCTGCTGTACTAAATGGTGCTGATTTTACAACTAAATCTACCAAACTAGTTGCTGGATTTGCAATGTTCAAAACCAAAGATAGCGTTCCTTGATTTTCATTTACTGTAATGAAATTAGATGCGAAAGAAATACTTGGATTTGCCGTTGTGAAAATTCCAGATTGTGTAGAAGTTATTCCATTATCGTTTAAATCTTCAACTGTATTTGGCAATAAAGCTATATAATACGTTTGGTTAACCGTTAAATTGGTAAGCGGTGTTATCGATATTACATTTCCTGAAATTGTAGCATCAAAAGGAACGATTGCTCCAGTTGCATTATTCAAACGTAATTCAACCACAGCGTCAACATTATTATTGTCGATTGTACTATTATCTGCTAATCGAATAGCTTCGTTAAAAGAAATGGTTGGAACTACATTCGTTGCCACATTTGTAGCATTATTTAAAGGAAATAAAGTTGCTAAAGGCGCAATAACATCAGCACCTCCAAAAGTTGTTCCTTCTAAAGTGAAGTTATCAAATCGATTGTTTCCAACAGTTCCACCTGAACCTTGTTGAAATTCCACTTTCAATTTAAAATTTGGATTGTTATCGGTAGCGTCAATTCCTGAAAAATCTAAAGTCGCTAATGCCGGATCTCCGTTATTTGGAATCACATTTGTAAAAGGAAGATAATTTGTTCCATCAATCGAATAGGACCAAACTTGCGTTCCTGCACCAGAACCTGATCGACGAGTTGCAAATTTTACAATACAATTTTCATAACCAGTAGTTGGTAGTGTAAATTCTAAAGCGCCACCAATAGGATCATTAAATCGTAAATGTGTTCCTGAAGCATCGCTGTTTCTTGCGTTTAAATTTAAAACATTAAAATTTTGTCCTGTTCCATTGGCAAAATCAATTACACTAATTCCTCCTGGAATAGCAATCAAACTTGCGCCACCAAGCGTTTGACTTGGCGCTGTAATTGTCGCAATTGATGAACTATTATTAAAGTTCCAATAATGTACTAATGTTTGTCCGTAAGTTGTAGAAACAAACAATACTAAAAGAAGCGATAAAAAGCTACCTTTCCTTTTTACTGTGTAATTTTTATTCATTTTTGTGTTGATTAATGTTGCACAAAATTGAACTTCAAAAGTTATAAGGAAGTGAATTAAAAAATAAGAAAGTATTAAATTGCTACTACTCGTTATTTTCTAAAGGTTAAGCGATAATGTTTTAATAATATTATGGAAAAGATTCGATTTCATTTTGATAATATTAAAAAGTGTTCAAGCTGTAATTTAACTTGTAAAAGGCTTATTTATCATTCAACCCAATTCCAAATCCAAACATAGCAGCTACTAAAGCGAGATGAATAATTAAAACGGCTTTTTGCCATTTTGGTCTATCGTTCCATTTTTGTTCTGTGTTAAAAGGATCAAAAGCTAAAGCGATACCAAGAGAAGCAGCTGACTGCATATAATCTTTTGTGAAAAATGCTTGGAATAAACCTAAAAATAAAAATCCCAAGTAAAGAAATTTGTTAAATGGAGTATTCATAATGTTTCTATTTTTTATTAATTAGATAGAAATATTGTGAATTTGTTACAATTGAAATAAAAAAAGCACTTACTTATTGTAAGTGCTTTTTTTTAAGCTCCCCCTCTTGGGCTCGAACCAAGGACCCTCTGATTAACAGTCAGATGCTCTAACCAACTGAGCTAAGGAGGAATCACCTCAAAGGTTTATATTGTGCTTAAAAGTTTGCTCCCCCTCTTGGGCTCGAACCAAGGACCCTCTGATTAACAGTCAGATGCTCTAACCAACTGAGCTAAGGAGGAAGTTGTATATCTTTTAAGCGAGTGCAAATATAAACTGATTTTTTGTTATCGCAAATTATTTTATTGAAAAAATTACAAAAGTTTATCTACTACTAATTGGTATATATCTTTTCCGAAAGTTAAAGCCATTAGCGTCAATAAGATAATCATTCCAAAGGTTTGAACATACCCAGCTGCTTTGTCTGATAATTTTCTTCCGGTAATCATTTCAACTATTGTAAATAATGCATGTCCACCATCTAATCCAGGAATTGGCAATAAGTTCATGAAAGCCAATCCAATTGAGAATAAGGCAGTAAAATTCCAGATAAATTCCCAATTCCAAGTATCTGGCAAACGACGTGCAATTCCAATAGGACTTTGAACATGTTTGTAAGCTTCTGTTTTTGGACGTAAAATTAATTTAAACTGTTTTACATTATAAACTAACAGCGACCATGATTCTTTTACTGCCGCAGGAACTGCTTGTCCAAATGATAATTGATTATTTACTTCGTAATCTAACTTATCTAAAGCTTTATTAATAAATCCTAATTTCCCTTCTTTATCTACTTTGGCTTTCAATTCAACCATTTGAGTTCCTCTTAAAACAGATAAAGAAATGCTATCATTTTTATGTTTTGAAATTCGTTCTTTAAACTCATCATAATAGGTAAAAGCTGTTCCATTTAAAGCTTTGATTTTATCCCCTTTCTTTAAGCCGGCCATATCTGCTGCCGATTTCGGAACTACAGAATCTACTACGGTATTTGAAAAACGCGGTCCAACAAATTCTTTCCCTTCTTTGCTGATGATTTCACCTTTCATTTCATCGGTTAAAATCACATCTACTTTAGCACCATTACGTTCCACCTCAACTTTATCACCTAATAAAACATCTAATGTCATTCGGTTAAAACTTGGTTGGTGTTTTCCGTCTACTGAAAGAATTTTATCGCCGTTTCTAAAACCTGCTTTCTGACCTACTTCGCCAAAAGCCAACCCGTTTTCTTGAATTTTTGCTGTTGAAATAAATTTTTGCCCAACGGTAGAATACATAATCGTGAAAATCAACCAAGCCAAAATTACATTCACAATAATCCCGCCTAACATAATAATCAAACGTTGCCAAGCTGGTTTAGAACGGAATTCCCATGGTTGAGCTTCCGCGTTCATTTGCTCAGTATCCATACTTTCATCAATCATTCCCGAAAGTTTTACATAACCTCCTAATGGCAACCATCCGATTCCCCATTCTGTTTCACCAATTTTCTTTTTTACTAAAGAAAAACCAGCATCCATAAACAAGTAGAATTTTTCTACTCGTACCTTAAACATCTTGGCTGTAATGTAGTGACCAAATTCGTGAAGAATTACTAAAACTGATAATATGAATAATATTTGTGCTACTTGAATCATTTTTACGCTTTTATTTAAACGACAAAAGTAAGGTTTTCACCTTACTTTTCATCAATATTTTATTTCTGACCTATTTTTTTATAAAATTTTTATGAATTGCACCTTCCGAAGTAGTGATTTTCATCACATGCATTCCCGAACTTAAGTTATCAATTCTAAAATCGGCAGTTTGATGTGTTGCTAATAGTTGTCCTAACGTATTGTAAATTTCAACTTTCTCTAATTGAGTAGTGGTTGGCATCATAATATGCAATTCGTCATTTGCAGGATTTGGATAAACTGAAATTGCTTCTTCTAGTTCAAAACTATTGTTTGATAATGTTGTTGAATTACTGCTTGAAATAATGTGTTTGTTAGGGTCAAAAATAACACCTGTTACCAAAAACGGAACTGGCACCACGAATTGTTGATTATTAACCGTATTGTTCACTACCACATCATGTGTTAGACCACCAGCTCCTGTTAATCTAATTTCTAAAGGCATTTCAAAAAAAGAAACACTAGCATGTGATTGTGTTTGATTAACTGTTATCCTTGCTTGTCCTGCCCCCAAAGTTTGAACCGCTAATGCGTACGATGGATATCCTTGCATATACACCCAATCATTAAAAAATTCATCCAAGCTACTACCGTGAACAGTCTCTAAATGTCCTTTTAAATCATTTGTTTGCGCATAGGCATACGCTAAGTTTGTATCATTTAAATAATTACGAAGTGCCAAGAAAAAATTAGCATCACCCATAACCCATCGCAGCATATGAGTTACCATTGAACCTTTGTTATAAGACAGTCTGCTACTAAAAATTCTATTCACATTCAGAGCCTCAGCATCTGTTAGATATAGTGCTCCTCCTGCTTGTGATGTAATATTTGAAATTTTTCCGTTTTTCCAAGACACAAAAGAAGCATCACCATCCAATTCTTCTACCATAATTCCTGCTGTGTATTCTGTTAAACCTTCGTTTAACCAAATATCTTTCCAAGAGCCACAAGTAACTTTATTTCCAAACCATTGGTGACCCAACTCATGCGCAATTAAACTTCTGCCCCAACTCCCCATTGAAGACATTGTTGCATGTTCCATTCCGCCTCCCCATCCAAATTGCACATGACCGTATTGCTCATTTCTGTAAGGATAAGGTCCGAATTTTTCTTCAAAAACATTCATAATTGGAACAGTAACATCAATAGCAGTTCTGTTTGTAGCTGTGTTACTCTCTGGATACAAGTAATTATTTATTGGAAAAAACGGGCTTTCCGTAGTTCCTAAACCTGCCTGAATGTTATACGTAGTATAATTTGTAACATTTAACGAAATTAAATATGCAGGAATTGGATAATTATGTCTAAAATGACGTGTTGTATTTCCTCCTGAAGTTACAGAACTCTGCAATAAACCGTTTGAAACCCCAATGTAGGTATCTGGACAAGTGATATAAATATCAAAACTAGCTATCTTATCGTTCAAATCTTGTTTACACGGCCACCAATCTCTTGCACCAAAAGGCTCCGAAAGTGTATAAATTACTGGAGTTCCACTATGAGTACTTCTTGTGAAACCGCCTTCTGCTTGCGGAGGTGAACCTGCATAAGTAATTTCTACTGTTGCACTATTTCCTGTAGTTAATGTCGCTGGTAAATTAATGTTTAACTCGTAATTACTTTGATTGAAAGTAAGACTTGTGCTGTTCATTGTTACCGAACTTACTGCTAAAGCTGTTGCCATGTCAAAAGTAACAACATTCATGTCTGACAAAGCAGTAAAAGTAGTCTTTACCACTCCGTTGATGTAAGGTGTACTGTTGTTTGGATTAACAGTAAATCTTAGCTCATGATACGTTACATCATAATTTTGAGTGTTGGGATTTACTCTGAGATTTTGCAATGACGAAGCCGATTTCATTTCTGCTTCCACCATTCTATCAAATTCGTTATTATCCGTTTGGGCAAAACCGATAATACCAAATAAGAGTAAGAAACTTAAGGTAATTTTTTTCATTTTGTGTAGGTTAAAAATTTTTGGGGCAACTTTTAAGTAATTTAATTTTATTAAAACCCAACGAAATTAAGCTTAAAATTATCAATTTACATAAAAATTAAGCGAATATACAATAATATCTTTATTTTTAGAAAGGTTTGTGTGAGAATTTACTCAATTCATAAAAACACACAAGCTGTTGCTATTTTTACTCATTATCTAAATCCAATTTCTTAAATTTGCATCCTTAAAATCCTATATATTATGTTACAGATAGCGTACATTAGAGAAAACAAAGACCAAGTAGTAAAACGATTAGCTAAGAAAAACTTAGATGCTAAAAATGCAGTTGAAGAAGTTATTGCATTAGACGAAAAAAGAAGAGCAACTCAGGCAGAATTAGATACTATCAAATCCGAGTCGAATAAGCTATCCAAAGATATTGGAGATTTAATGAAAAGTGGAGAAAAAGCGAAAGCTGAAATATTAAAAGAAAAATCGGTTCAACTTCGTGAAAAAGACAAAGAATTGACTGAAGTTTTAAATGCTTTTGCCTCAAAATTACAAGAAGAATTATACAAATTACCTAATTTACCAGCCGACATCGTTCCTGAAGGAAAAACACCTGAAGAAAACCTAAACGTTTTTCAAGAAGGTGACATTCCTAAATTACACGAAGGCGCTTTGCCTCACTGGGAATTAGCAAAAAAATACGATTTAATTGATTTCGAATTAGGTGTAAAAATCACAGGAGCAGGTTTTCCAGTTTACAAAGGAAAAGGTGCCAAATTGCAACGTGCGTTAATCACTTATTTCTTAGATAAAAATACCGATGCTGGTTACTTAGAATACCAAGTTCCGCATTTAGTAAACGAAGCTTCTGGTTTTGGAACTGGTCAATTACCTGATAAAGAAGGGCAAATGTACCACGTAGGTGTTGATGATTTATATTTAATTCCAACAGCGGAAGTTCCGGTAACGAATATCTTTAGAGATGTTTTATTAAACGAAAATGATTTACCAGTTCTTTGTACAGGATACACACCATGTTTCCGTCGTGAAGCAGGTTCGTATGGCGCACACGTTCGTGGATTAAATCGTTTACACCAATTTGACAAAGTAGAAATCGTTCGCATTGAACATCCAGATAATTCATACCAAGCATTAGACGGAATGGTAGAACACGTAAAAGGAATTTTACAAGAATTAAAATTACCATACAGAATTTTACGTTTATGTGGTGGCGACATGAGTTTTGCTTCTGCTCTAACGTATGATTTTGAAGTGTATTCAACAGCGCAAGAACGTTGGTTAGAAATTAGTTCGGTTTCTAATTTTGAAACATTCCAAGCAAATCGTTTGAAATTACGTTTCAAAGACAAAGAAGGTAAAAACCAATTAGCACACACCTTAAACGGAAGTTCATTGGCGTTGCCAAGAGTGTTAGCTGGAATTTTAGAGAACTACCAAACACCTGAAGGTATCGTAGTTCCTGAAGTTTTAAGAAAATACACTGGATTTGACATTATTAACTAAACGTTAATCTTTATAAAATAATGTACTAATTTGACGCTAAAAAGTGTTACTTTAGTACATTATTTGTTTTATTTATGTTGCAAAAAATTGCTTTTTTCATACTCTTTTTGTCATCGTTTTGGGTTTCGGCACAGAACGAGCAATTGGCTATGGACTATTTTGAAAAAGGCGAATTTCAAAAAGCACTGAGCTTATTTGAGGAAATTTCGAGCAAACAACCTTCAAATTATTTCTTTTTCCAAAGAGTAATTGATTGCTACCAACAATTGCAACAATACGAAAAAGCAGAAAGCGCCATTACCAAACGAAAAGACAAATACAATCAACCTTTGTTGTATATTGAATTGGGTTACAATTATCAACTTCAAAAAAACACCGAAAAAGCGGATAAGAATTACGAATTAGCCATTCAAGAAGTTGAAAAAGAGCCGAATTACGCCTATCAAGTTGCTAATTCATTTGAGAAAAAAGTATTATTGACTTGGGCATTAAAAGCATATGAAACTGCACAAAAGAAAAATCCTAATCTAAATTTCGATTACCAAACCGCCATGATTCAAGGACAATTAGGTAATTTAGAAGTGATGCTGAACAAGTTGTTGGATTACGGATTCAATACTCCAGATGGAACTCCAATGGTTCAAAACCAATTGACTCGTTTTTTAATGGATGATTCTGATGGTTCTTTCGCGGCTACTATTCGTAAAAACTTATTACTTCGAACTCAAAAATCGCAAGATATTTATTGGAACCAATTCTTGAGTTGGTTTTTCGTTCAACAAAAAGAATACGGAAAAGCGTTTGTCCAAGAGAAAGCGGTTTACAAAAGAAATCCTGAAAGCTTTTACAACATTGTCACTTTGGGAAGTATGGCAATGGAAGAAAAACAATTTGACGACGCAAAACTTATTTTAGAATTTGTTTTAGAAAACACTCAGGATTTGGATTTACAAATGAAAGCGCATCATTTTTTACTTTCGATGGAAATGGAATCAGCGACTTCAAAAGAGTATCCTGCTATCGATTTAAAACTTCAGGAACTATTGAAAAAATACGGTATTAGTCCATATTCATTAGACTTGCAAATTCTTTCAGCTCATTTCAAAACGTTTTACCTGAACCAATCAAAATCAGGAATTGAACTTTTACAAAACACATTAAAATTACCATTAAACTTGCGAGATCAATCAAAAGTTAAAATGGAATTAGCTGATATTATGGTGTATGATGAAAAATTCAATCAAGCCATTTTATATTATGCACAAGTAGAAGACAATTTGAAAAACGATGTTTTAGCTCACGAAGCCAGTATGAAATTAGCCAAAGCCAACTTCTACAAAAAAGACTTCGACTGGACTTTACAACAAGTAAAAGTCTTGAAACAATCGCCAAGTTTGTTAATTGCAAATGATGCTATCGAAATGTTTTTGCTTATCCAAGATAATTCTGCCGAAGACAGTTTACGAGTGGCACTTCAAACGTATTCTAAAGCTGATTTACAAATGTATCAAAACAAAAACGAAGAAGCTTTGCAATCATTCTTAACTATTTTACAAAAACACAAAGGAGAAAGTATCGAAGAAAGCACCTTATTTAGAGTTGGTAAAATTTACGAAGAGAAGAAAGAGTATCTGAAAGCATTAAGTTATTACCAAAACATTTTAGATAATTACAAAGACGGAATTTATAAAGACGAAGCCTTGTTTTTTTCAGCAGAAATTTACCGCCAATATCTTTTGGATAACGAAAAAGCAAAACCTTTGTACGAAAAAGTAGTTTTAGAACATCCCGATAGTTTATATTATACCGAAAGCAGAAAACAATATCGAACCTTAAGAGGTGATACAACGATTTAGAAAAAAGAAGAAAGAGAAAAGAACAAACGATTAAACAAGAATAATGATTATATATAACGTAACAGTAAACGTAGACGAAAGCATTCACCACGATTGGTTAAAATGGATGCAAAACAAACATATTAATGATGTTTTAGCAACAGGTTTATTTACAAATGCTAAAATGGTTCGAGTTGTGGTGGAAGAAGAAATGGGAGGTGTAACTTATGCCGTACAATATTTCACGGATTCTAGAGCAAAGTTAGAAGACTATTACAAAAATCATGCGCCAAGATTACGCCAAGAAGGACTACATCTTTTTGCAGATAAAATGTTAGCTTTTAGAACCGAATTAGAAGTAATGGGCGAATTCTACGGAGAAACCAACTAATTTATTGAATGAAAAAAGAATTATCAACACTTGAAATTATAATAAAGGGACATCTTTGGGTAAACCTTCCAATTACAATTTTAATTTGTATTGCATTTTATATTATTCATGAATTTTTCAATCAAAGCTTCAGTTTTTCCTTAATTGGAGGAACTGTTATTGGGTGGATTTATTGGGATTTTGCAGTGAAAAAATGGATAAAATGGGCTTTAATAAACAATGTTGATTCAGAGAAATTATACAAAATTGGAAAAAGAAATCTTCTAATTTGGTCTCAACACGATATAAAACAAGTAGCTGATAAGCTAAACAAAGAATAATGGAAAAAGTAAGCGCAAAAAAACACTTAGGACAACATTTCCTAAAAGACGAAAGTATTGCAAAAGATATTGCCGATACACTTTCGCTGGAAGGCTATTCTAAAATTTTGGAAATTGGTCCAGGAATGGGTGTTTTAACCAAATATTTATTGGACAAACCCACTGAAACTTTTGTAATTGAAATCGACAAAGAATCGGTTGAATATTTGGGTGTTCACTATCCAAAATTAGAAAATCATATCATTTCGAAAGATTTTTTAAAATACAATTTAAACGAAGTTTTCAATGACGAACCTTTTGCAATCATTGGGAATTTCCCGTACAATATTTCAACTCAAATTGTATTCAAAACCTTAGAAATGCGCGACCAAATTCCGGAATTTGCAGGCATGTTTCAGAAAGAAGTAGCACAACGTATTTGCGAGAAAAAAGGAAGTAAAGTCTACGGAATTTTATCGGTTTTAACCCAAGCTTTTTATGAGGCAGAATACTTGTTTACGGTTCCACCCAATGTTTTCAATCCGCCACCAAAAGTAGATTCTGGTGTGTTGCGATTAAGAAGAAAAGCAGATTATTCTTTGCCGTGTGATGAAAAAATGTTCTTTAGAGTAGTAAAAACCGCTTTTCAACAAAGAAGAAAAACGTTACGAAATAGCTTAAAAACGTTCAATTTTTCTGATAATTTAAAATTAGACACTATCTTTGACCTCCGTCCAGAACAATTAACGGTGGAACAATTTATAGCAATTACCCAAAAAATAACAGCCGATGGAGTTTAAAATCAGCAGAGAGTTTCTATCTGAAATAGAACAACTTATAAGTGAAAACAAGTCGCAAGAATTACTTTTGCTTCTTGAAGATATTCACTTTGCTGATATTGCCGAAATCATGGAAGAACTCGATGATTATGGCGCTGGCTATATTTTTAACACCTTAGATTCTGAAAAAACAGCCGAGATTCTGTTAGAATTAGACGAAGAAGTTCGTGAAAAAATCTTACGCAATCTTTCACCAAAAGAAATCGCAGAAGAGCTTGACGAATTAAGCACAGACGACGCTGCTGATATTATTGCCGAATTACCTCAACACAAAAAAGAGCAAGTAATTTCGGAATTAGAAGACGTTGAACACGCCAAAGACATTGTAGACTTATTACGCTACGATGAAGATTCTGCTGGTGGTTTGATGGGAAAAGAGTTGGTAAAAGTCAACGAAAACTGGAACGTTTTAACTTGCGTGAAAGAAATGCGAGCACAAGCTGAAAATGTTTCAAAAGTACATTCAATATATGTGGTTGATGATGAAGAGCGATTAAAAGGTCGTTTATCGTTAAAAGATTTATTAACTACTTCAACAAAAACACCTATTAGCCAAGTTTACATCAAAAAAGTGGACTATGTAAAAGTGGACACTAAAGATGTAGAAGTAGCGCGAATCATGCAAAAATATGACTTGGAAGCCATTCCGGTTGTTGATGAATTAGGTCGTTTAGTTGGTCGAATTACCATTGATGATATTATCGATGTCATCAAAGAAGAGGCCGACAAAGATTACCAGTTAGCTGCTGGTATTTCGCAAGACGTTGAAGCTGATGATAGCATTTTAGAACTTACAAAAGCACGTTTGCCTTGGTTGGTTTTAGCTTTATTTGGTGGCTTTATTTCGGTACACGTTTTAGGGATTTTTGAACCCGTAATGGATTTGCATCCCGAATTATTTTTCTTTACACCACTAATTGCTGCGATGGCTGGAAACGTTGGAGTTCAATCTTCTGCGATTATTGTGCAAGGTTTGGCAAATAACACTATTATTGGTCCTGTTGTAGAGCGATTATTAAAAGAACTTTCGTTGAGTTTGCTGAACGGAGTCATTCTTTCAGTAATCTTATTGGCGGGTAGTTATTTCTTATTAGGCTACGAAATCCATGTAGGTTATACTGTTGCTATTGCTTTACTTTCGGTAATTATTATGGCGTCGTTAATTGGAACTTTTATCCCAATTATCTTAAACAAATATGGTGTTGACCCTGCATTAGCAACAGGTCCGTTTATTACTACAAGTAATGATATCTTAGGAATTTTGACTTATTTTACTATTGCGAAAATAATTTTAGGAATTTAATTTCACTCGCTTCCCAACCTTTTCCATTTTATTTCGCTCTATATAAGAAACACTAAAACTTTATAGAGATGAAAAAAATAATTTTATTGCTAAGCTTCTTGTTTGTTAGCTTGGATGTTTCAAGTAATGAAAACAAAAAAATACAATATTCAAAACCAGATGAAAATACAAAAATCCAAGTAGCTCTACTTTTGGATACTTCTAATAGTATGGATGGTTTAATTGAGCAAGCCAAATCTCGATTATGGAATATTGTAAATACCTTAACAACACTGAAATATAAAAGCAAAACACCTACAATAGAAATTTCTTTGTACGAATATGGTAACGACGGATTATCTTCAGAAAAAAACTACATCAGACAAGTAACTCCTTTAACTACAGATTTAGATTTAATATCAGAAAAACTATTTTCGTTACGAACAAACGGCGGTGCTGAATATTGTGGTGCTGTAATTCAAGATGCAACAAAAAATTTAAAATGGGCAATTGGGAATTCAACTATGAAATTAGTTTACATCGCCGGAAACGAAGGTTTTAATCAAGGTCCAATAAATTACAAAGAAGCAATAAATGATGCTTTAAAAAACGACATTTATATCAATACTATTTATTGTGGAAATCAAAACGAAGGCATAAATCTTTTATGGAAAGATGGTGCTGACGTTGCTAAAGGAAAATATTTTAATATCGATAGTAATCAAACTGTTCAATATGTTGCTACTCCATATGACGATTCAATCAATCAATATAACATCAAAATAAACGCTACTTATATTGGTTATGGAAGTCAAGGTTATATGAAAAAAAACAATCAAGAAGTACAAGATAAAAACGCAGAAAGTATTTCGTCTGCAAATTTTACCGAAAGAACAGTAAGTAAAGCAAGTGCCGTTTACACCAATTCTGAATGGGATTTAGTAGACAAATATAAAGATGATAAAACTGCTATTTCAAAAATCAAAAAAGAGGAACTTCCTAAAGAATTAGCAAATAAAAGCACGAAAGAAATTGAAGAATTTATCACTGAAAAAACAAAAGAACGAGAAAAACTTCAAAAAGAAATAGCTGAATTAGCTAAAAAACGCCAAGAGTTTATCGATAAAGAAAGAGATAAAACAGCCGTAAAAGACGATTTAGGAGTTGCAATTAGTAATTCAATCATCGAATTGGGAAAAATTAAAGGATTTACAAACGAAACAAAAAAATAAAATGAAAAAAATACTTGTATTTGCATTATTATGTTTTTCAGCAATCACATTTGCTCAAAAACCAATTTTTACTTCCGCTAAAATTAAAAGCGCAACCGTTTACAGCAATTCTGCAGAATTATTACAATCGGCATCGGTTACACTTCCGTCTGGAACCAGCGAAATTGTCATTAAAAACGTGGCGGATTACGTAAATGAAAATACCATTCAAATTGGTGCTCCTGCTAATGTTACGGTTTTATCGGTTCAGTTTACTCGAAATTTTATTTCAGAATACGAAATCGATGAAAGCAATCCGATGATTAAAAAAGTACGTGACAGTATTGTGCTTATCGAAAAAGAAATGGGAAAAATTGCCAACGAAAAAGTTTCCTATTCAAAAACCATTGATTTATTAGATAAAAATCAAAACGTCGCTGGGCAAAACTCAGGATTAAATGTAACCGAATTAATCAAATTAGTAGATTATTACAGAGCTAAAAGAAACGAGTTGAGTAATTTAGTAGATACGTTAATCGAGAAAGAAAACAAGTTAAAAGACAAACTATCAAAACTGAATTCTAAATTAGAATTGAATACTCAAAAACAAGAAAAATCTTCGCAAGGGAAATTAGTATTGCAAGTAATGACTGATGTAGCAAGTTCAGTAAATTTAGACATTAATTACCTTACAAACAACGCATCTTGGTCGCCATTTTACGATTTGCGTGCTGACAACATCAACTCGCCAATCAACTTAATGTACAAAGCAAAAGTGGTACAAAACACAGGAATTGATTGGAAAAAAGTAAAACTAACACTTTCAAGTGGTAATCCAAATCAAAATAACACAGCTCCTATTTTACAAGCTTGGTTTTTGAGATATGGTTATCCAAGAACATATGGCTATGTAAATGATGATGCTAAAATGAATGAGGTAGTAGTTACAGGTTATGGCGTTAAAAAAGATGCCGCACCACAATCATCAATCTCTAACTACACTACAATCAATGAAAACCAATTAAATGTTTCTTTTGATATTGATATTCCGTATGACATTTTATCCAATGGAAAAGCGCATAGTGTAGCCTTGAAAGATTTAAAATTACCCGCAACTTATAAATACTATGCAGTGCCAAAAGTAGAAAAAGAAGCCTTTTTGTTAGCTGAAATTAGCGAATATTCTAAATTCAATTTATTACCTGGAGAAGCGAATATAATCTTCGAAGGTATGTATGTAGGCAAAACCATGATCAATCCAAATCAAACTTCAGATACTTTGAATTTGAGTATGGGAAGAGATAAGAAAATTGCTATCAAACGTGAGAAAATTGCAGATAAATCGGGAACTAAATTCTTATCAAATTATAAAGAGCAAACGTTTACTTACGATATCACAGTAAAAAACAACAAAAAAGAAGCAATTGAAATGTTGCTAAAAGATCAATATCCAATTAGCACCGATAAAGAAATTACCATCGAACTATTAGAAAATGTAAAAGCTAAAGTAAACGCAGAAACCGGAATTCTAACTTGGGATGTGAAACTTAACGCTGGAGAAACTAAGAAATTCAGAATCAGTTATAAGGTCAAATATCCAAAGGATAAATTTATAGATAATTTATAATCACTAAACCTAGTGAATAAAAGCGTAAAGAGTGTAAAATTCTTTACGCTTTTTAATTTTTAAAACGTAAATTACTGAAAATGAATTGGTTTGGAAAATATTTCTTAAATTTAGAAAATCAAAACTACCAATTATGAAAACAATCCTTCTTTTGAGTTTAATGATTATGTCATTTTTTGGACAGTCACAAACCATCACTTTACAGTCATTTGCAACTGGTTTTGATAGCCCAGTTGAAATTACAAACGCTGGAGATTCTCGATTATTCGTAGTGCAAAAAGGGGGATTGATTAGAATATTAAATGCTAACGGAACAGTAAATGCAACTCCATTTTTAAATTTATCATCTATCATTACCACAAATGGAGAACGCGGACTATTAGGTTTAGCATTTCATCCCAACTATAGCACAAATGGTTATTTCTTTGTGAACTACACTAATCTTTCAGGAAATACTGTTATTGCAAGATATACTGTGGATTCAGTAAACCCAGATATTGCCAATACAACTGGCACAATTTTAATGACGATTACACAACCTTACTCCAATCATAATGGCGGAAGCATAAAATTTGGTTCTGACGGCTATTTATATATTGGAATGGGAGATGGTGGAAGTGCAGGTGACCCCGAAAATAGAGCACAAAATATCAATGAAAATTTAGGAAAAATGTTACGCATTGATGTTAATTCAAATGTTGCCCCCTATTACACAATTCCTCCAACAAATCCATATGTTGGTGTGGCTGGAAATGATGAAATTTGGGCAATTGGTTTAAGAAACCCATGGAAATTTTCATTCAACAGATCAAACGGTGATTTATGGATTGCCGATGTAGGTCAAGGTGCTGTTGAAGAAATTAATAAAATTGTAAACCCACTACCCAATACTGGAGTTAATTTTGGTTGGAGATGTTACGAAGGAAATTCAACTTACAATACCTCTGGTTGTGCGCCAGCAGGAACCATGACATTTCCGTTTGCGCAATATGCACGTTCTGGCGGAGCTTGTTCAGTAACGGGCGGTTATTTTTACACGGGTTCAACCTATCCCAATTTTCAAAACAAATATTTCTTTACAGATTATTGCGATGATAAAATTAGAATGGTCAACAGTGCTGGAGTCATAACAACTACAACTTCGTTTTCGGGAAATAACTTTGTTACTTTTGGAGAAGATATGAATGGGGAATTGTATATAGCAGGAATCTCTTCTGGAACAATTTATAAAATAATCGACTCGTCTTTAAGTAGTTCAGATTTCGAAACTAATGGGTTTTCGTTATTCCCAAATCCAGCTAAAGAAACATTTACCATAAAAAGTTCTCCATTCAATTTGGCAACAAAAATTGATATATTTGACTTAACTGGAAAACTACTTTTTACCAAACAAGCAAGCACAAATCCTGAAAACACAATTGCGACAACCTCTTTATCAAAAGGAATCTACTTAGTTTCTGTTGAAACCACTAATGGAACCAATTATACATCTAAATTAATTGTTGAATAACTAAATTGACAAACAATTTAAGGCGCTGGATTCGGAATTAACTCCTGAATTTTTTCAATTTCAGCTACGATTTCATCTGATAGAATCGTGTCGAAAGCAGTTATGTTTTCTTGCAATTGTTCCATAGTGGTAGCTCCTATTATTGTTGACGTCACAAATTTTTGGCGGTTTACAAAAGCAATTGCCATTTGAGTTAACGTTAAACCGTTAGCTTCTGCTAGTTCTTTGTAAAGTTTGGTTGCTTTGAAGCAATTTTCATTAGTATAACGAACGAAATTTGGAAACAACTTCATACGAGAATTTTCGGGATAACCATTCAAATATTTTCCAGATAAAAATCCGAAACCTAAAGGAGAATATGCTAATAACCCAACATTTTCACGCATTCCAATTTCTGACAAACCAACTTCATACAAACGATTCAACAACGAAAATGGATTTTGTATCGTTGCAATTCTTGGCAAACCGTGTTTTTCGCTTTCCATTAAAAAACGCATCACGCCCCACGGATTTTCATTTGAAAGTCCAATATGTTTGATTTTCCCTTCTTTAATTAATCCGTCGTAAACCGTTAGTACATCAAAAATATTATCTTGCCATTTTGGATCCAATTCCTGAACACCGCGTTTTTGAAACATGTTCATTATGCGTTCTGGCCAATGCATTTGATATAAATCGATGTAATCCGTTTGAAGATTTTTCAAACTCAATTCTACCGCTTCATGAATGCTTTTCTTAGAAAAATCCAATGGTTGACGAATGTATTCCATTCCACGATTTGGACCTGCAATTTTAGTAGCTAAAACTAATTTTTCACGTTCTGAAGCACCAATTTTTTTAATCCAACTTCCGATGTGACGCTCTGTACTTCCAAAGATTTGAGCATTGCCACCAATAGGATACATTTCAGCTGTATCAATAAAATTGATTCCTTTTTCAAGAGCATAATCCAATTGACTGTGCGATTCACTTTCAGTATTTTGATTCCCAAAAGTCATCGTTCCTAAACAGATTTTACTGACTTTTAGTTCGGTATTGGGTAGTGTTGTATAGTTCATTTTTGTCATTGCGAGGCACGAAGCAATCTCATATTAAGTTTACAAAGATACAAAGTAGTAAAGTTTATTAAAAAGAAAAAAGTTCAAAGAAATTCTCTGAACTTTTAAACTATACACTTTTAAACCTTTTACAGTTCATTCAACATTTTAGAAATTTCATCTAACTTAGGTGTTAAGATGATTTCGATTCTTCTGTTTTTAGCTTTTCCTTCAGCAGTTTCATTACTCATCAAAGGCGCATATTCACCACGACCCGCAGCTGTTAAGTTTTCTTTTTTCACTTTAGCGTTAGCCGATAAAATATTTACGATTGCAGTTGCACGTTTTGTAGATAAATCCCAGTTATTTTCTACTCCACCACCAATTGTTCCAGTAATTTTATCGTTATCTGTGTGACCTTCAATTAAAACAGAAATGTCTGGATTATCTCCTAAAACTTTCCCAACTAAATCCACTGCTTTTTTTCCTTCTGAACCTACTGTCCAACTTCCCGATTCGAAAAGTAATTTGTTTTCCATAGAAACATACACTTTTCCATCTCTTTCAGTTACAGTCAAACCTTTACCTTCAAAAGCTTTTAACGATTTAGATAAAGTTTCTTTCAGCTTTTTCATAGCCGCTTCTTTGTCAGCCATCATTTTTTCTAATTCGGCTAAACGAGTTGACGAAGCTTCTAAATCTTTTTTCAATTTATTCAAACGATCTTGTTCTGCCGCTAAAGCTTTTTGTTTGGCTTCTAACTCGGCTAACAATTGTCTGTTTTTGTTAATATTAGCTTCTAAAGCATCATTGCTATCTTTTTCAAGCGCTGCATAAGACGCTTTCAAATTGTCTAAACTCTTTTTTGTGGCAGCATAATCTGCAGCTAATTTATCGCGTTCCGCTTTGGTTTTGTCTAATTCAGTTTGTAAATTATTTTTATCTAATTCTAACTGATTTTTATCGGTTTTAAGTAACCCATTTTCATCTGATAAAGCATTGTGCTCTTTCTTTAAATCGGCATATTTATTTTCTAAATCTTGGTAGATTTTTTTAGAAACACATGAAGTAGTTAAACTTAAAACTACGCAAGCAAGGGCAATTTTTCTAATCATTAGTATTATCGTTTTTGATTAATTGATTCTTATTTAATTTCTACTAAAACTGGGCAATGGTCGGAATGTTTGGCTTCGGGTAAAATTAATGCTCTTTGAATTTTATCTTTCAAAGGTTCGGCTGCCAAACAATAATCGATTCTCCAACCTTTGTTATTGTTACGAGCATTAGCTCTATAACTCCACCAACTATAATTGTGCGGTTCTTTGTTCAAATGACGAAACGTATCAATAAATCCACTTTTCATGAAACCATCTAACCAAGCACGTTCTTCGGGTAAAAAGCCTGAAATTTTTGCATTTCGGATAGGGTCATGAATATCAATAGCTTCATGACAAATATTATAATCGCCACAAATTACCAAGTTTGGAACTTCTTTTTTTAACTCATTAATATAGTTTTGAAAATCGTCCATGAACATGAACTTATGATCTAATCTATCAATATTTGTGCCAGATGGAAGATACAAACTCATTACAGAAACGTCTTCAAAATCTACTCGTAAATTTCTTCCTTCAAAATCCATGTGCTGAATTCCGGTTCCGAAAACTACATTTTTAGGTTCGATTTTTGACAAAATAGCCACACCACTGTATCCTTTCTTTTCTGCTGGAAAATAATATTGGTACGGATAACCTGCTGCTTCAATTTCAATTTTTGGGATTTGGTCTTCTGTAGCTTTAATTTCTTGAAGACAAATAACATCGGGATTTGCTTGTTGCAACCATTCTAAAAACCCTTTGGTAATGGCTGCTCGAATTCCGTTAACGTTGTATGATATGATTTTCATTTACTACTATAGCTTTTGACCAAATATAAGAAAAAGGTTTTTAAAAATAAAGATTAGATTTCATCGATTTCATAATTCACTAACTATCAAGCCACTAAAAAATATAACAAAATCGTCTTTTTTATTACCAAATGAAAAGTGCTGAAAATTCATCAAAATTCTTATCTTTGTTTCTTGCTCAATAAACAAATTATAAATGGGTTTAGTTACTGCTAAAGAAGTTGCAAAGGCAATTAATGCTGACAAATATGGGGTTTTCGGGACTTTCTCGGGCTGGTTGCTCATGAAAGTGCTGAAAATTTCTTCGCTGAACAAAATTTATGACCGAAACAAACATTTGAGTGAATTGGAATTTTTGAATGCTATTTTAGATGAATTCCAAATCAAATTTGAAATCCCAGAAGAAGATTTAAAACGTTTACCAAAAGACGGCGCTTATATTACCATTTCTAATCATCCACTTGGCGGAATTGACGGTATTTTATTGTTGAAATTAATGCTTGAAAGAGAACCGAATTTCAAAATTATCGCCAACTTTTTATTGCACCGAATTGAACCGATGAAACCGTACATCATGCCGGTAAATCCGTTTGAAAATCATAAAGATGCAAAATCAAGCGTTGTTGGAATTAAAGAGACATTACGTCATTTAAGTGACGGAAAACCATTAGGAATGTTTCCTGCTGGCGAAGTTTCTACTTATAAAGATGGTAAGTTAGTTGTAGATAAACCTTGGGAAGAAGGTGCTATCAAAGTCATTCGTAAAGCACAAGTTCCAGTTATTCCTATTTATTTTCATGCTAAGAATAGTAGATTGTTTTACTTCTTATCTAAAATAAACGATACACTTAGAACCGCAAAATTACCAAGTGAATTACTAACGCAAAAAGATAGAGTAATTAAAGTTCGTATTGGAAAACCTATTTCGGTAGCAGAACAAAACGAATATCAGGATATTGAAGCGTATGGCGATTTCTTACGAAAGAAAACCTACATGCTTTCGAATGCTTTTGAAGAGGAAAGTAAAATTAATTTACCAAAATTAAGCATTCCAAAACCTCCAAAGCAAATTGCGAAACCAGCAAATCATGATCAAATTTTAGAAGAGATGGCTTTTCTAAAAAATGGTGATTACCGCTTATTACAAAGTAAAAATTATGAAGTTTACTTCGTAACCGCTGATAAAATTCCGAATATCTTACACGAAATTGGTCGTTTGCGCGAAATTACGTTTAGAGAAGTGGGTGAAGGAACAAACGAATCATTAGATTTAGATGCTTACGACAAATACTATCATCACATGTTTTTGTGGGATGAAGAGGCGCAGTGTATTGCTGGCGCTTATCGTATGGGATTAGGTTCGCATATTTATCCAAAGCACGGAATTGATGGTTTTTATTTACATGAATTGTTCCGTTTTGAACCTGAATTGTATGATATGATGAGTAAATCTATCGAAATGGGTAGAGCGTTCATTATTAAAGAATACCAACAAAAACCAATGCCATTGTTCTTGTTATGGAAAGGAATCGTTCACACGACTTTACATTATCCTGAACACAAATATTTGATTGGTGGCGTAAGTATTAGTAATCAGTTTTCTGAGTTTTCAAAATCGTTGATGATTGAATTCATGAAATCGCATTACTACGATCCGTATATTGCGCAATATGTGCATCCGAAAAAAGAATTCAAAGTAAAACTGAAAGACGCTGATAAAGATTTTGTTTTTAACGAAACCGAGTCAGACTTAAATAAATTTGATAAGATTATCGACGAACTAGAACCTGGAACTTTACGTTTACCAGTTTTAATTAAGAAATACATCAAACAAAACGCAAGAGTGGTTGCATTTAATGTAGATCCACTATTTAATAATGCGGTTGACGGATTAATGTATATTCGAATATCTGATATTCCTGAAAGCACCATGAAACCCGTAATGGAAGAATTTCAAGCGGAATTGGAAAGAAAAGAAAAAGGCTAATCGATTGATTAGCCTTTTATTATTAAATTTAGTCCACAATTCGGGCATTCAAGAGTTTTTTCATCAATTGAACAATTACAAGCTGGGCAATTATCCTTAATTAATTTAATTGGGGATTTAAATTCATTTGTTAATTTATCTATTAAATCGGAATCTTCAATTTTTTTAAAAATAAGATTCTCACTACTGCCAATAGCTTGTGAACTCCAAATTTCAAAAATATACTTCATATAAAACACATACCATTGTGTTAATTCTGCCCAATAAAAAGTGTATTCTTTTTTGGAAACCGAATATCCAACAACAATAAACTCTTTTCTCACAGAATACATTTTTCTGAATGAAATACCTTTTTTATATTCAAAAGGATTTAACTTACTCTCTTCTTTATTCAATCCTCTTTCATCAACAAATACAAGCTCTTGATTTTTCAAAAATTCAATAACATCATCTGAACTTAACTTTGGTGCAAATAAAAAAGGAATAAATAAATATTTAGTCATCAAAAAAACTAGCGAGAAAAAAAATACAAATACAATAATTAATAAAATTATCTCCATTTAAACCTTAAGTTTCTTTACTCAATTTCCTCAACCTTATTCTTAAAATCTTCCCAAGCTTCTTTTGTTAAAATAGGTTTCGATTCTATCTTTTTACCTTTTAAATAATTCAGAATGGTTTTGGCTCTCGCTTCTGATTCGGGATGCGTGGAAACCCAATAGGTATATTTGTGTAACTCATTATCAACGGATAATTCGTAAAGAAAATCAGCAAATGGTCTTGGGTCGATATTCGCGTTTAGCAAATATTTCACGCTTTGCATGTCGGCTTCGGTTTCTAAACTTCTGTCGTAAGCTGATGATGAAAGTGTTTTTAAAATCTCACTTAAAACTGCACCATTTGAACCCGTTGTAATCGATAATAAAACGGAAAGACCAATTTCTTTTGATAATTTTTTCATCACGTGATTGCCTTCAATATGCGCAATTTCGTGACCTAAAACACCTAATAACGCTTGCTCGTTTTTACAAGCTTTGATTAAACCAGTGTAAACCACTAAATGATTATCAGGCATAGCAAAAGCATTTACTTCATCTTTATCAACGATGTGTACTTTTAAACTATCTCTTTCGATACCGTTTTCTTTGCAAATTGGCAATAACAAAGAATCCAAAGTATTCACAATCGAATCATCAAAAATGATGGTTTCGGTATCTTCAATTTCGTCCCAAATGATATTACCTAATGTTTTTTCGGTTCCTGTTTTGGCTTCTTTTACTTTAAAATGTTTCACAAAATCAATTTGCGATAACAACATCCAAACACCAAAAAATAGTGCTACGATAACTAATCCTTTACTTATTGTCTTCATTCGTTTTGCAAATTAAATTAGTAACATCTCCAAAAAAGAAGAATTCAGTGTGTTGCCCTTTTCTCACTTTAGTCGCGATAATTAAGGTAGAGAAAAACTCAATTAAGTTAAAAACTACTAACGTAATAATGTAAGCAAAATAGTAATTGGTTGCTTCTCCATCTTGAAAAAGAATAGACATAGTCCACCAAAAACCAGCACTATTAAAGAAAAACAAACCCAATTGAGAAACCAAAGCTTGCGTACAATGCCATTTTACAAACGCAGTACTTTTTCGGTTTCCTAAATAAAAGAAAATACTCGCCATTAAATTTAAAATAGGCAATGGCAAACCACCAATTACGGCTACTAGTGACATCAAATAGCTATTCGACGCACGCTCTAGTTCCGATTCGTGAGGTTGATAATTAAATTTTGCTGTTGTAATCATAGATTTTTTTTAATGTTCCAAATCCAATTGGCTATAACCAGAACGATAAGTACAATAGCGACTTTTCGCTTTCTGATTATCGTTTCTATTTTTAAATAAGCGGTGTAAAAAGTTTCCTTTTTTTGAATGAAATCATAGCTAATCCAAATGGGAGCTATAATCATTATTAACCCAACAATTATACCAAAAGGATTGATTAAAATTGCAGAAAGAAAATTTCCGTGTGAAAGTTGCATTACAGAACGTGTAGTTCCGCAAGAAGGACAAGGAACAGTGGTTACTTTTTTGAACAAACAAACGGTAAATTCTTGACTTTGAATTTCGTGTTCATGTTGCAACGAAAAAAGCAACCAACTATACCCTACAAAACAAGCGAATAAAAGAAATAGATATAGCTTGTTTTTATTCATTATTAGAACATAAAAGTTCTGTTGAATAATTCCATGTTTTTCTCTTTGGTAGCACCTTGAATTAAAAACCAATCCACGATAGCCCAAACTCCTAAACCACCACAAGTAAGTAGTTTTCCAACTCCCATTCCAGTATCACCAATGTAGAAACGGTCGATTCCGTAAGCTCCAGCAAAAATTGAAATCAATAAAGAAGTTGTTGGGTCTTTGAATTGAAGCGTTTGTACCATTGGCCATTTATCATCATCCATTTGTAATAAACGTTCTCTGATTGCATTTAATTGATGACCTTCGAAAAATTTCGCGTTCGTCATCATGAACATGTCTACTTTTTGTGATTCCATTGTAAAATTGTTTGTTTTAGTTGTCTCCTACTCGTAAGGCTTTTCGGATTCGCCATAAAATGCTAATATAAAAATATTTTCTGTATTAGTCGACAACGAGTAGAATTGTTACAAACATTATTGATAAATCTTACAAATCTTATCTACAATGGTTTGGGCAAGTTTTTGATGACTTTCAAAGGTCCAACCTGCAATATGCGGAGTTAACAATACATTTTCAGCTTGTAAAAGATATTCAAAAGCGGCAGGTTTTTCACCTTCAAACAAGGTTTCGAAAGATAGTTTTTCGTATTCCAAAACATCTAAACCTGCACCTAAAATTTTTCCAGATTTCAAGGCTTCAACCAAATCGTCTGTTACAACCGAATTTCCTCTTGCTGTATTTACCAACCAAAACGATTTTTTGAATTGATTAATAAAATTAGAATTAATCATTTTATCGGTTTCAGGAGTCCAAGGCGTATGCAAACTCAAAACATCGGCTCTTTCTTGAAGTTCGGATAAGGTAACTTGAGTAGCATTGGCATCACTCATATTCGGTAAAATATCGTGACATAAAACGGTTACATCAAATCCGCGTAATTTTTTAGCGAATGATTTCCCCATGTTGCCATAACCGATAATTCCGATAGTTTTTCCTTCTAATTCGTGTCCGCGATTGGCTTCACGTTTCCATTGACCAGATTTAACTTCGTTATTGGCTTTGTTTAAATTATTAAAAAGTGATAATAACATTCCGATAGCGTGTTCGCCAACTGCATTAGCATTTCCTTCTGGAGCAGCAATTAAATGAATTCCTTTCGCTGTAGCGTAATCACAATCGATACTTTCTAAACCAGCACCAACTCTAGCGATGAATTGCAAATTAGCAGCTTTATCTAAAAACGTTTTATCAATTTTAAATCGACTTCTAATGACAATACCGTGATAGTTTTTGATTTTGGCTTCTACTTCTTGTTTGGATGAAGTAAAATCGGCTTCGTTATGAAAACCCGCTTGTTGCAATTGTTCCCAAAGTAACGGATGGTTGCTATCGATGTGAAGTATTTTGATGTTGGCTAAATTCATGTTTTGCAAATAAGATATAAAAGTACAAATAAAATGGAATCCAAAAAAAATGAGGCCATTTCGACCTCATTTTCGTTTTATAAGTTTAACCAAGATTCTGGATTTAGAGTTGTGGTATTTTGTAATACTAAAAACTTAATTACCGCACTTCCAGAAGAATCGGTATGGATTTTTCCGATATTTTGTTTGATTGTCACTTTTTGACCTTTACTCACGCTAACAGAAGATAAATTCAAATAAACGGTAATAAAATCTCCATGCTGAATATAAACTGCTTTGTTGTTTGCCGAAATTACTTGAACTTGCAACACTTCGCCACCAAAAACAGCTCTTGCCGAAGAACCTGGTTTTGTTGAAATTTCAACACCACTATTATGAATAGTCAAATTCTTATGAACTGGATGCGGTTGATCACCATGTTTTAACGAAATGTAACCATCAACAACTGGCCAAGGCAATTTACCTCTATTCGCTTTAAAATTATCTGAAACTACTTTACCTTCAGCAGATAACACAAATTTTGAAGCTGCAGCAGTTCCTGTTTTTGGTGCAGTTGTACCTGTTTTAGCAGCATTTCTTTTGTTTGCTTCTGCAATTTCTGCAGCAATTAATCTTTTAATTTTTGCATCAATATCTTTTGCTTCTTTTTGCTTCTTGCTAATTTCAGCTGATATTTTCTTTTTGTCTTTTTGAATTAGCTTAGCTAAACGCTCTTGTTCTTGCTTCTCTTTTTCTAACTCTTGTTTTTCTTTTTCAGTTTGAGCTAAAACAACTTCTTTTTCTTTTTTACTTTCCGATAATCGTTTTTCAGCGACTACTAGTTTATTTTGTTTTTCTTTGATTTCTTCTCCTTGCATTTTTCTAAATCCGGCATACTGTTTCATGTATTGGATTCGCTTATAAGCTTGCAGAAAATTTTCAGCTGAAAGGACAAACATAATTCGACTTTGCTCGTTTCGGCTTTTATATGATTTCACAATCATTTTTTCATAATCTTCTTTCAATACTTTTAATTCTCTATTTAACTTGTTCATTTCTAACTGAGTTAAATAAATTTCATCACTTAATAAACGGGTTTGCTTTGCCGTTGTATTTAGTAATTTTTGTCGCAATTGAATTAGTCCTTTTTGCGCACTAATTTGTTTTAAAACCGATTTTTCTTTCTTTTTTTCCGCTTCTAAACGCGATTTATTTTCTGAAATTTCTTTCAAAATTTGTGCTTTGCGCTCTTCTAACTTTTGCTGTTCAGAAGGTTGTGCAAAACATAGGCTTGTAATGAAAAAGAAAAATAGGATTTTAATGAATTGGTTCATGCAATAAGGATTTTTACAAAGGTAGTTTTTTTACTTAAATAAAAAATTAATTGATTTCTATAGCGGTATAACCACTAGGTATTGAAAAAGGATAACTCAAATTTTCATTAAATGTTGTGTTCTTATACTCAATATCGATTGTTACTTTGTTTTTTTGTTCGGCTTTTATGTTGATTTCATTAGGTAAAAACATTCCTTTTTCTTCTTTGAACGATGGATAACGAATTTCTAAATTTCGGTTTTTACTTGCTTGAGTTATCGTTTCTTTTTTTAATAAATAATTAGCACCCTCAAAATAAAATTCTTTGGCAATATCAGAACCATTTGGCAACGACAACTTAAACATTTTCTCTACTACTTCAGAAACCCATTTGTCTTTTGTTAAATCGTCAATTGCTTTTCCAAGAAACAAATTCTGCACTTTTTGAAAATCTAAATCAGTTCCTAACCAATTGCTTAACATACTAAAATCGCCTTCAAAATACGTGTTATTTATCTTTTCGTAATAGCTCACTTTTGTTGGAGTTATCATCGCTTTTGCCATTGGAATTCCTAAGAATTTAATATTAATCCAAATGATTTCGTCTTTCTTAATACGAATATCGGCATTCATAGAATGCGATTGTTTCTCATCTTCATATTTGGCGTTTGCTCTGATATTTAGCGTAGTAAAATCGTGCTCGTTTTTATAATGACCTTTGATTACTTTTGAAACTTCGGTATTTTCATTTGCGGATGCTGTTGCAACGGATTGCTTTGATTTACATCCGATTAAAAAAACGATTAAAAAGGCTGATAGTATTGACTTCATTTATTTTTGTAATTGCTTTAATTTGTTGGTGTACACTTCTTTTTTAACCTTATCATTCAAATTTTCGCAACTGATAATTAATTGTTTATAAAAATTAACATTGAAACGATTGTTGTAAATTCCAGATTCTGAAGGATTAAATTCAACTACAAAATCCAAGCCGTTTTCTAAAATGTTCTTTGCTTTTTTATATTCTTTAAGTTGATTGTATCCTAAACCAGCATAAAAATAGAACCCAACTTGTGTTGGAAATGACTCCAAATATTCTTCTGCTTTTTTACTAACCAATTGAAAATCTTGCTTCTGAATTAATACTTCTAAGTACAATTCCATCGCTTCAATATCATCCGAATTCTTTTTGATGCCTTTATCAAAATACTTCGAAGCATTTTCTAAATCGTTCTTTTTCCAGAAAAACTTAGCTACTTCTTTAGCTACATTGATTTCTTTATCATCGTTAAAATACGGAATGGCTTTATCGATATCTTTTAAATATGTTGGATTTTTAACTGCAAAAATCAAAAACTCGTTAAAAACACGATGTTTGATTTTTAAATCCATTCTATCGTTATCCAAAACTTTAAACATTGATTTGGAAGCATTTTCGCCATCGTTATTATTCAAATGAAATTTCACTAAACTTACATGCGCCCAATCAGAATTTGGGATTTCTTTTTCCAATTGTTTTGCGACTTCAAAGGCTTTGTCTTCCTGATTGAAACTCGAGTATAAAACAATCAAATCGATGTAATTCTGTTCGTCTTTTGGATTCTTTTTAATCGCTTCTTCTAATTGCTCTTTTTGTGGTTTTGTATAGGCATTCGATTCTTGAATCTTCAGTTTATAGTATTCCATTGTACTGGTCAACTTTGATTTTGATTCCATGTATTTCAACAACTCTAGCGCTTTTCCGTGTTGGTTCGTATTCATGTAAAGTGAAACTAAATCTTCTCTCATGTTACCATCAAACTCAATTAATTTTTCTACAATTGGGATTGATTTTTGATAATCTTTAGTTTGGTAATACACATCGTACAAACCGTTCCAATACCAACGTTGTTTGTTGTCTAACTCAACGGCTTTTTTGAAGGCATTTTCCGCATCAACATAATTTTTTAGGCTCAAATAATTCTTACCTAATTCATATTGAAATGATGCATTTTTTGGTTCTTTTTCAATGCATTTTTGAATCGCCACAATCGCTTTATCGTAATTTTCGATGCCGCGTTGTTTCAAGGCTTCGTAAAAATTGTTTTCCAATTGGTCATCCACCAAAGCAATCGCATCGGGATTGTCTTGCGCAAACAAGTGATTCCCAAAACTGAAAAGCAGGAACGTTAAAAAAGCTATGTGTTTTTTCTTTATCATCTATTCTAAAACCGAATAATCTCCGATACTTATACTTGTAAAATTGCCATCAAAAGTTGCGTGATTTCCAATCATTGCGTTGTCTAATTTGGCGTTTTTTATGTTAGAATGCGTTTGCACCAAACTATTTTTTATGGTAGAATTAATCACGTGACATCCTTTTCCTAATGAAACATTTGGTCCAACGGTTGCGTTTATCAAATACACATCTTCACCAATATAACATGGTGGAATTATGGTTGAGTTTTCTAATTTCACATCAGCGGCAACTAAATTTTCACCATCGTTATGTAAAAAACCTAACATTCTTGTATTGGTTTCAACGGTAACGTCTTTGTTTCCGCAATCCATCCATTCGTCGACTTTACCTGGTACAAATTTCATGCCTTTTGCCATCATTTGTTTAATACCATCGTTAATTTGGTATTCGCCACCATGAATAATGTTATTATCAAGTACCGATTGCAATTCGTTTTTAAGAACTGCAACATCTTTGAAATAGTAAATTCCGATTACGGCTAAATCTGATACAAATTCTTTTGGTTTTTCCACCAATTCGATGATTTCTCCGTTAGTGTTTAAATTTACTACACCAAAAGCTTCCGGTTGATCTACTTGTTTTACCCAAATTACGCTATCCGCAGTGGTATCTAAATCGAAATCAGCACGAATTAAGGTATCGGCATAAGCAATAACTGCTGGTCCGCTTAAAGAATCCTTAGCACACATTATCGCGTGACCTGTTCCTAAGGCTTCGTTTTGATAATAAATAGTTCCTTTTGCACCTAATTTTTGAGCAATGGCAATTAAATCTTCTTCTACTTTTTTACCAAAACTTTCATGAATAATAAACGCAACTTCGTCTATTTTCTGATTTAAAACTCTGGCAATATCTTCAACTAATCTATGAACGATTGGTTTTCCTGCTACTGGAATTAATGGTTTTGGAATGGTTAAGGTATGTGGGCGAAGACGTGAACCACGACCTGCCATTGGTACTATTATTTTCATGTTTTATATTTTAAACGCAAAGCTCGCAAAGGTTTTTCGCAAAGCTCGCAAAGGTTTTTCGCAAAGCTCGCTAAGATTATATTTTTGATGTTTTTTCTGAACACTTATTTTACTCCTGTGCTTCCAAAACCACCTTCACCTCTTGAAGTTTCAGATAATTCGGTTACTTCGATCCATTCTGCGCGTTCGTGTTTGGCGATGATTAATTGGGCGATGCGTTCTCCGTTTTCGATTACGAAATCTTCATTGGATAAATTTACTAAAATCACACCGATTTCTCCACGGTAATCGGCATCCACTGTTCCGGGTGAATTTAGCACGGTGATTCCTTTTTTAGCTGCTAAACCACTTCTTGGACGTACTTGCGCTTCGTAACCGATTGGTAATTCAATGAAAAGTCCCGTTTTCACAATGGTTCTTTCTAATGATTTTAGTGTAATTGGTTCAGATATATTCGCACGTAAATCCATTCCAGCCGAAGCGATTGTTTCGTAGTTTGGTAACTCGTGATTTGATTTATTGATGATTTTAATTTGCATATTATTTTCTTCTGATAATCGTTAAAATAGTTTCTTTTTCATTTCGGTATACAAAGTAAGCAAAAAACAAGATAGATGCAATTCCGAATACATAAGTTTCACGTAAAATGGGCACATAAAATGAAATTCCCGAAAGCACTATTGCTAATCCTAAATAAGTAAAAATAGATTTCTTATCGTATGGAATTGGATATTTTTTTTGTCCCATGTAGTACGAAATGAACATCATGGTTCCGTAAGCCAAAATAGTAGCAATTGCAGAACCCATGTAACTGATAATTGGAATTAAAAGTAGATTTAAAACTAAAGTTACTATTGCTCCAACAATTGAAATATAAGCGCCAATTCTGGTTTTATCAATTAACTTGTACCAAACGGATAAATTGGTATAAATTCCTAAAAAGAAATTAGCTAAAACTATTAATGGCACAACATCCATCGCATCCCAAAAGTTTGCTTTTGGCACTAATATTAATTTTAAAATATCTGCAAACACGATAACACCTAAGCAAACAAACGAACCAAAAATGACAAAATATTTGGTAATTGTAGCATAGGTTTGTGGCGCGTTTTCGCTTTTAGCATGACTGAAGAAAAACGGTTCAATTCCTAAAGAATAAGCGGTTCGGAACAACACCATAAACATTCCTATTTTATAACAAGCGGAATAGGCTCCAATATCTGCCATGTCGACTTGCATCCAATCTAATAAAATCTTGTCGAAATGTTCGTTAATAGCAAAAGCAATTCCAGCCACTAAAATAGGCAAACCGTATTGCATCATTTTCTTCCACAAATCAGCATCAAATTGCCATTTGATTTTGAAATAATCGGGTAAAACGAAAAGTAATGTAACCAAACTTGCAATTAAATTTGCAACAAAAATGTACCCAATTTGAAAATCATCATGATAGATGGTTTGTAATAACGGATTTGATGACTCATTTGCTAAATCGGGTAAAAGAATTAAAAAGAAAACGTTTAACAACAAATTGATTAATACGTTTGAAATCTTAATCACAGCATATTTTATTGGACGACCTTCAGCTCTAATTTTTGAAAACGGAATAATAGCCAAAGCATCTAAAGCTAAAATCCAAATAGTGAAAACAACATATTCCACATTGATTTCTGACCAAAGTGCTAAATCTTTTCGGAACAAAAGGAACAATGCTAAAAATCCAATTGTTGACCAAAAAAGCGAAATAGTAGATGTAGAAATTACTTTACTCTTATCATTTTCAGAATTATAAAATCGGAAAAAAGCCGTTTCCATTCCGTAAGATAAGATTACGTTGAAGAAAACTAAATAGGAAAAAATAACGGAAACTTCACCCATTTTTTCTTTATCGGTAAGATAATAAACAAAAATTGGATTCAGAATAAAACTGATAATTCTTGGCAAAACGGTTGCTATGCCATAAATCGCCGTTTGTTTAAAAAGACTTTTGTAAAGACTCAATTTCCTTTGGTTTTAGAATAACAAATGTAATTAAAACTTTGGTTTTGTCGAAGGATAAAGCAACATTGGTTTTTCCTTAACTTCTTTAATAGTTTGACGGATTTCTTTTCCGTTTTTTAAGAAGATTAAAATGGCTTCGTTTTCGGCTAAGGTTAAGGCATTTTTAGGACTGGTATAAATTTGAGAATCATCACCATCAAATTTTTGTTGATTGCCTTCGGTTTTTATTCTTGCCATGAAATGTAATGCATCTTGTTTTTCAAAAGGCACTTCGTAACCTCTGAAAATTACTTTTTTTAACTCAATTTCTTCGGTTAATTCTGTTTTTAAATCTACATAAAAGTTGATGCCGCTTCCACCACCTCGAACACCAGCAACCCAAGTTTCATAGGATGCCGATAAATTATTTTCTTGCACTATTGTTTCTGTTGTGTTACAAGAGATTAATGTTGTGGCAAAGAATAGATATAAAATATACTGAATCATGATAAATTTCGTTTTGATAAAGTTACTGAAATTATTATTGCAAAAAACAGTCCAAAACTATTGTTTAGGATAATATTTTAATACTTTCGCAATACTATTTGTAAGATTATGACACGATTTTTATTTGTACTACTTTTTGTTACTACTGCCGTTTTTTCTCAACAAAAAATTGAAACTAAAAAAGTTTCCTCAACGCTTTCAAAACACGGAATTACCTTACAAGATGATTATGCTTGGTTAGAAAATACTTCTGACAAAGATGTGGCTGATTGGGTAAATTTACAAAATAGTGTTAGCGAAGAAAAACTATCTGAATTGGTTAAAAATTATAATTTTTCATTCAAAATAAAAGATTATGATTATTTGTCTACCAATGGATTGCCAAGTAAAAAAGGAAAGTATTTTTATAATTTTTATCGAATAGAAAAGAACAAACCAAGTGTTTTATATTACAGAGAAAATTTAAACGATCTTGCAAAACCTTTGGTTGATCCGTTTGATGTTTATAAAGATGCGAATGTGGTTTTATCTGGTTATTTTCCTTCAAAAAATTCAAGATATCTAGCTTTTAAAATTAGTCCGAACGGAAGTGATAGACAAGAAATTAAATTTAAAGATATTACGAACAAAAAATATCTTGATGATGTTTTAACCGATATTAAATTTTCGGATGTTGCTTGGAATAACGACAAGGGTATTTTTTATAAGAAAAATTCGAATAAAGAATTCTTTGAAAAAGATTCTACTTATCAATTATACTATCATAAAATCGGTGATGTTCAAGCCAAAGATAAATTGGTTTTTGATACTTCAAATACAAAGTCAAACTTTAGTTTTTTTACCAAGCAAAATAAATTATTTATTGTTGAGACAAGCGAAGATGAAACTACTAAAAACTACTATTATTCCACAATTGAAAACGAACAATTTCAGTTTAAAAACTTCATAAAAGATGACAAAAGTAATCTTGAACTTTTAAATATTATTAACGATAAGTTTTACTTTTCAGATGAAAAATATTCTTGGGGAAATATCAGTTATTTTGATATAAATAATCGAACAGAAAATACTGTTTTAATTCCTCAAGTTTATTCTCATTTACTTGTTGGAGCCACATTTTTAGAAAATTATATTATTTGTAAGTATGACAATATGGGCAAATATTACATGTCTATTTATGATTATACCGGAAAATTTATTCGAAAATTTGAAGCACCACACAGTATGGATTTTCAAATTAGATTTTATGACGAAAAAACAAATGAACTTTTTGTTACGTTTTATTCGTACACCATTTCTTCACTAAATTATAAGTTAAATATTACTACTGGAGCTAACGATATTTATTTTAACGATTTTATTCAACCAAAACCAACCTTATTCCCATTTAACTATTTTGAAACCAAAACGATTACTTATAAGAGTAGAGATAATAAAGATATTCCGATAGTCATTATTCACAAAAAAGGAATTGAGCTTAATGGAAATAATCCTACTTTATTAAGAGCTTATGGCGGTTTTGGAAGTGTTAGCAGTCCAAATTATGACACCGGATTATTGCATTTTTTAGAAAAAGGTGGTGTTTACGCCTTTGCGAAAGTTAGGGGTGGTGGCGAAAAAGGGAAAAACTGGCACAAAGAAGGAAAGGGATTGAAAAAAATCAATTCGATTAATGATTTTGTGGATGCTGCCGAATTTTTAATTCGAGAAAAATATACCAATCCTAACAAATTAGCCATTAATGGTGGTTCGCATGGTGGATTAGTTGTGTGTGCTGCAATGACACAACGCCCTAATTTATTCAAAATCGTTGTTTCTGAAATGGGAAGATTAGATATGGCTACTCTTGACAAATACACTTCTGGAATACATCATTTTGACGAGTATGGAAATCCAAATAATAAAGAAGAGTTTCAATCTTTGATTTCTTATTCGCCTTATCACACGATTAAAGAAGATGTAAATTATCCAACTTGCTTAATTATTACTTCTGAAAACGACGATAGAGTTCCGCCTTTTCAATCGTATAAATTTGCGGCTAGATTACAAAATAGAACTGCACAGAAGAATCCAATTTTTTTGAAAGTAAATAAAACGGCTGGTCATTCTGGAAACATTTCGAGCTACGAGAAAAGAGTAAAACAACAAAGCGAATTTTATAGTTTTATTTGGGAATACTTGAATAATTAATCCTTCAAATATTTCACAAAATGAAAGCCTTTTGGAACAAATCCATGATTCATGTAGAATTTTTGAGCTCCAAAATTGGTCGTATAAGCATCTAACGCAATCATATTACAATTTTCATCGACGGCTTTTTGATTGAGATATTCTGTCATGATACTGCCAATTCCTTTGGAACGAAAATCTTCGTGCACCACCACATTATCTAATTCTAAATATTTACCACACCAAAGCTTTGTTCCAATCCAAAATCCAGCTAAACCCATGGTGATTCCGTTTTCCACCACAATTAGCTGTTTGTAATTGTGCGGAATCATTTTGTCTAACAAATCGCCATAAATTTGAAGTGTATAATCGGGATATAATTGTTTAATGATGGATAATTGCTCCAACATTTCGGCTTTTGTTCCTAATTCGAGTAACTGTGGCATTTTATTTTTGTAATAGATTTTCGTTGAATAAATTTAAAATTCTTCGGTATTCGTCTACCCAAGAATACGTTTCGGTAAATCCGTGGGCTTCCACTGGAAATACAGCTAAATCCCAGTCTTTTTTACCTAATTCGATAAATCGTTGCGTCAATCGAACAATGTCTTGGAATTGCACGTTATCGTCCACCATTCCGTGTAACATTAATAATTTATCTTGTAAGTTATTCGCAAAATAAATCGGAGAACTTTTTTTATACGCTTCAGGATCGGTTTCTGGGAAATTCAAAATGTTTGATGTGTAACCATGATTGTAATGCGCCCAATCGGTAACCGAACGTAAAGCGGCTCCTGCTTTGAATTCGCCTGGTTCTGTCAATAAAGCCATCAATGTAATGAATCCACCGTACGAACCACCGTAAATTCCAACTCGGTTGGCATCAATTCCTGCTTTTTCTACTAAATATTTTTTTCCATCTAATTGATCTGATAAATCTTTTCCACCCATGTGACGGTAGATTCCCGTTCTAAAATCGCGACCGTAACCATCACTAGCTCTGTAATCGATGTCTAAAACCGTGTAACCTAAATCGGTAAGCAAATTGTGAAACATGAATTCTCTATGATACGTGCTCCAATAATTGTGTGCATTTTGCAAATAACCTGCGCCGTGTACAAAAATGACTGCCGCTTTGTTCTTGTTCTCCACTTTTGGTTGGTACAAACGTGCGTAGACTGTCGTTCCATCTTCTGCTTTAAAAGTGATGACTTCTGGTGTTTTCCAATTGTATTTTTTGAATTCTGGCGTAGTTGAAAAGGTAATTTGTTTCAAATCGGAATTCGGTTTGTTAGCACCAACGTACAATTCCCATGGTTTGTTTTTATACGAATAGCGCACCAAAAGTGTTTGTTCGTCAGGAGATAATTCTACTTCGTAGTTACCATCATTCGTTAAAATTCCGGTCATTTTTTTGGTAGCGATGTCCAATTTGTAAAAACTTCTGTTTCCTGGATGTGTTGTCGTAGTTGTGATGTAAAACGATTTAGCGTCATTGGATAATTGAACATTTCGAACTTCCCAATTCCCTTTTGTTAGCGCTTCTTTTTTCTTGGTTTTCAGATTGTACGTGTACAAATGTGAAAAACCAGTTGCTTCTGATTGAAAATAAAAAGTAGCATTATCAATAAACCCTAAAGTTCCGCTACTGAAACTATAGCCTGGAATTCCTGGTCCGCCAATCCAAGCATCGTCGTGTTGATGGTCTAACTCGGTTATTTTTCCTGAAACCAAATCCAATTGTACTATCCAACGGTGTTTGTTGTCTTGGCTTCTGATTTCTAAAACGGCATTTTTTCCGTCTTTGCTATACACTGGACTTTGCATTACTACAGGAATATCGTATTCCGAATCGCCTTTTAAATCCTCATATTCTTGATAATATTTTGGTGCGTCTTTGATGCCTGATAAATTGGAAAACGAAACGTAATACGTAGTATCTTTTTCTACATTGAAAATTCCGAATTTGTGTTTACTGAAATTTTTATCGGATACTTTTTCGCGAGCTTTTTTACTTTGAGTAAATCCATCATCCGTAATAAAATGTTCCACATTGGTCGAAGCTTGTGTTGGATAATCTGAAATTCTAAAGGTTACAAATTTTCCATCAGGCGATGCTTTTACTTGTTCTAACGATGATTTATCATAGAAAATTTCTTTTGGAAACTTCTCTTTTTTGGATTTGGATTGCGCTTCATACCAATCATCTGCTTTTGCTTCATCGCGAACAAATTGAAACAATGCTGCCTGTTGATCTTTTAGAAAAGAATCTTCTTCTTTTGACGATTTATTTTCTTTTCCAGTTCTAAAATTCGTTAATTGAACAATCGAAAAATCTTTGGTATTGAGTTGATACACATTGCGGTTTTGCTGAAAAAAGATAATATTAGGATCACTACTTCTTTGAACAGAAGCAATTCGGTCTGCTAATTGAATGACTTTTTTAGTCTTTTTAGTGGATTTGGTATACGCATTCAAAACGCCTTGATTGGTATAATACACAATATCATACTCTTTCTGTGTTGCCATAAAATCCAAATCGTAAATAGGATTTGAAGTCGTTACTTTTTGAGGCGATTTACTCGATTTGTTCCAAAAATACGTGCTGTTATCGATTTCATTATTCGGATTCCAATCAAATAAAACGGTTTGCCCATCTATTGACCAACGGTGATTTTCAGGTTGATGCCCGATGAATTCGTCGCCTTTCATAATATCTTCTAAACGAAGATTTTGCGAATAACCAAAAAAGGTGAAAAGTAGTAAGAAGAAACAGCAATATTTTTTCATTGGAAAATAGTTTGTATTCTTACAAATATACCAATAAAAGTAAATGAGGAAAAAAAGGTTTTGTTAAATGAAATAATTAATATATTTATATAGAATGTAATTCCGAATTTTAGTATAAAAATTCTGAAAACTAAATCTAAAGTTACTCAAAAATTATATTATAGATTGCCAAAATTGTTAATATTAGTGAAATAGAAACTTGATAACTCCTCCAAAATATCATTTAAAGTTACACTTTTATCATCATTAAAAATATGCAAAATAACTGATAATGATTCTGCTTTCCACGCATCCCTTTTTAAATCTAATTTATCTTGAAATGCATTTATTCGGTCAAATGTTAAAGGTTTTCCAATTTCATTCTCAAGAATATTTAAATAGTCAAACGGTTCTTGCACTGGACCTGGGTAATCACATATAGCTATTTGCAGAATTTCTACTTTTTGGTATATAAAATTTTCTATTCCTTCAACAATAAGTAAGGTATGCAAGTTTTCTGAGGTAATTGTCTTATGCATATTCATTGATATATTTATAGTTTACATTAATGATATTCAAATATAAAACAAAAAAGTCCCGAACAAATCGGGACTTCTTATAATATCTAAATTAAAATTAGTTGTTCAAAGCTTCTGCTCCACCAACGATCTCAAGGATTTCGTTTGTAATAGCTGCTTGACGCGCTTTGTTGTATGTTAATTTTAATTGGTCTCTTAATTCTGTAGCGTTATCGGTTGCTTTATGCATTGCTGTCATACGTGCTCCGTGTTCTGCTGCAAATGAATCTCTAATCGATTTGTATAATTGTGTTTTTAATGATTTTGGAATCAAAGTCAACACAATTTCTTCTTTAGATGGTTCAAAAATATAATCAGAAGCTACTATTTCGCCACCAACAATTGGAGCTAAAGGTAAAAACTGTTGTGTTCTTACAATTTGAGTTGCAGCATTTTTAAATTCGTTGTAAACGATTTCGATTTTATGGTAATCCCCTGCCACAAATTTATCCATTAATTGTTGTGCAATATCAGAAGCATTTTCGAAAGTTAATTTGTCAAAAATAACATTGTTAACTTCGATTACGTTGTTTGTTTTACGCAAAACGTCGTTTCCTTTTTTACCAATAGCAAAAATATCTACTTGTTTTCCTGCATATGTATCAGCAACTGCTTTTGCTTGTTTAATTACATTCGTATTAAACGCACCACACAAACCTCTGTTTGAAGTAATTGCAACGATAAGTACTTTATTTACTTCTCTTTGAGCTGTAAAAGCACCACCAACTTCTCCTTCAAGAGTTGCACTTAAGTTTTGTAATAGCTCAGTAAGTTTTTCTGCATACGGACGCATAGCTGTAATAGCATCTTGCGCTTTTTTTAATTTTGCAGCAGAAACCATTTTCATCGCCGATGTAATTTGCATCGTAGATGAAACAGAAGTAATCCTATTACGTATTTCCTTTAAGTTTGCCATATTAATTTGAAAATTAGATAATTTGAAAATTTGAAAATGAATTAATCCATCTTCAAATTCTCAAATTTTCAAATTGTTATTAGTTATATTTTGCTGAAATTTCTTTCGCTACTTTTTCTAAAACGTCAGTGATAGCGTCATCAAACTTACCTGCTTTAAGTGCGTCTAATGTATCTCTGTGTTTAGCGTTTAAGTATTCTAAGAAATCTTTTTCAAATTCTTTTACTTTTACAACTGGTACATTTCTTAACAAGTTTTTAGAACCTGCATAAATGATAGCCACCTGATCTTCTACTGTAAAAGGAGAGTTTAAACCTTGTTTTAAGATTTCAACGTTTCTTTTTCCTTTTTCAATAACGTTTAAAGTTACAGCATCTAAGTCAGAACCAAATTTCGCGAAAGCTTCTAATTCACGGAATTGTGCTTGGTCTAATTTTAAAGTACCTGATACTTTTTTCATTGATTTAATCTGTGCATTACCTCCAACACGAGATACAGAAATACCTACGTTAATTGCAGGACGAACCCCAGAGTTGAATAAATCACCATCTAAGAAGATCTGTCCGTCTGTAATCGAAATTACGTTTGTTGGGATATATGCAGATACGTCACCTGCTTGTGTTTCGATAATTGGTAACGCTGTTAACGAACCACCACCTTTAACGATTCCTTTGATAGAATCTGGTAAGTCATTCATGTTTCTAGCGATTTCGTCGTTGTTAATTACTTTACAAGCTCTTTCTAATAAACGAGAGTGTAAGTAGAAAACGTCTCCAGGATAAGCCTCACGTCCTGGTGGTCTTCTTAATAATAAAGACACCTCACGGTAAGCTACAGCTTGTTTAGATAAATCATCATAAACAATTAAAGCTGGACGACCAGAATCTCTAAAATACTCACCAATTGCAGCACCTGCCATAGGAGCATATACTTGCATTGGAGCTGGGTCAGAAGCATTTGCAGCAACAATAACTGTATAAGCCATTGCACCTTTTTCTTCTAACATTTTTGCGATTCCTGCTACAGTTGAAGCTTTTTGCCCAATTGCAACATATATACAGAATACAGGTTTTCCTGCATCGTAAAATTCTTTTTGATTTAAGATGGTATCAATACAAACTGTTGATTTACCAGTTTGACGGTCACCAATAACCAACTCACGTTGACCTCTACCAACTGGAATCATAGCATCAACTGCTTTTACTCCTGTTTGTAATGGTTCAGTTACTGGTTGACGGAAGATAACTCCAGGAGCTTTTCTTTCTAATGGCATCTCGAATAACTCACCACCGATTGGACCTTTACCATCAATTGGGTTACCTAAAGTATCCACAACACGACCTACCATTTGTTCTCCTACTTTAAGAGAAGCAATACGTTGTGTTCTTTTTACTGTAGAACCTTCTTTGATTCCTGTAGATGGACCTAAAAGTACCACCCCAACATTGTCTTCTTCTAAGTTCAATACGATAGCCTCTAATCCGTTTTCGAATTGTACTAACTCTCCGTATTGAGCGTTTGATAATCCGTAAACACGAGCGATACCGTCTCCAACTTGAAGTACTGTTCCAACTTCTTCTAACGATGCACCAGATTCAAAACCTGATAATTGTTGTTTTAATATTGCTGAAATTTCAGCAGGTTTAATTTCCGCCATTTTGATATATCTTTAATGGTATATTAATTACTAAACTCTCTTTTTAAATTTTGCAGTCTGCTTGACACAGATGCATTGTATTGTTTGTCTCCCATTCTTAAAATAAATCCTCCAATAATTGCTGGATCTACAATATTTTGAATGGTAATATTTTTATTTGAAAACGATGCAATTTTTGCCAATACTTTAGCTTCTAACTCAGGCGTAATTGGGAAAGCGGTAGTTACCTTTGCAATCTCAATTCCGTTAAGTTCATCGTATAAAGCATTGAACTGTAAAGCAACATCATTTAATAATTCAAATCTTTTGTTTACTAAAAGCAATTGAAATAATCCTTTTGTCTCTTTTTGAGCAGAAGCAAAAATTTCGTTTAAAGACGAAAATTTAATTTCACCTTTAACAACTGGACTTTGCAAGAAATCTTTTAACTCAGCGCTGTCTTTAATTGCGTTAACAATTGAAGTCATATCTGAATTTACAGCTTGTGTGCTGTTATTCACTTGGGCAATGTCCAAAATGGCTTTAGCGTATCGAATTGCTGCTCTAGTTCCTGCCATGATATTAGTTTAATTTAGCGTCACCTAACATTTTCTCAACTAATTTAGTTTGAGCTTCTTTGTTAGATAATTCTCCTTTTAATAATGTCTCAGCAATTTCTAATGACAAAGAAGAAACTTGATTTTTCAATTCTGCCATAGCTGCATTTTTCTCACTTTCGATTGTTGCTTTCGCAGATTCAATCATTGCTGCTCCTTGAACTTGTGCTTCAGATTTAGCATCAGCAATCATTTTTTCTTTGATTTCTCTTGCTTCTTTAATCATCAAGTCTCTTTCAGCTCTTGCTTCAGCTAATAATTTTTCATTATCAGACTTCAAGTTCTGCATGTCTTTTTTAGCGTTTTCAGCTGCTAATAAAGCGTTAGAAATTCCTTCCTCACGAGCTACAATTGAATTCATAATAGGTTTCCATGCAAATTTAACCATTAATACGATTAATATTAATAAAATAATTGCTTGCCAGAAAAATAGTCCGAATGAAAAATCGTTAATTAATTTCTCCATGTTTTGAAAAATATATGTTTAAATAGTACTTTCTTTTTAAAAGCAGTACCTGTAACCAACCGTTACAGATACTGTTTTTTCTTTCTTTATTATTTTCCTAAGATTAAAGCAGCGAATGCTAAACCTTCTAATAAAGCAGCGATAATAATCATCGCTGTTTGAATTTTACCAGCAGCTTCTGGCTGACGTGCGATAGCGTCCATTGCAGAACCACCAATTTTTCCTAAACCTAAACCTGCACCGATTACTACTAAACCAGCTCCAATTAAATTGTACATAATAATTGATTTATAAAATTAAACAATACTCAAATTTTAATGATGATCATCATGATGATGATCTTGAACTGCCATACCAATAAATAATGATGATAACATTGTAAAAATGAAAGCTTGTAGGAATGCTACTAAAACTTCGATAATTGAAATAAACAATGTTAATCCTAATGATATAGGTAAGTCAGCTGCTAAATTTTTTCCAACGAAAATCATTGCAATTAAACTCATGATTACAACGTGACCCGCTGTAATGTTTGCGAACAAACGAATTAATAATGCAAATGGTTTTGTTAATGTTCCTAAAATTTCAATTGGCATTAAAATAATCTTCATTGGAACCGGAACACCTGGCATCCAAAAAATGTGCATCCAATAATCTTTATTAGCACTAAATTGTGTAATAAAATAAGTGAATAACGCCAAACAAATAGTTACTGCAATATTACCTGTAACGTTGATTCCTAGTGGAGTCATCCCAAGTAAATTTAATAACCAAATTAAGAAAAACACAGTTAATAAATAACCCATGAATTTTCTATATTTTTTCTCTCCAATATTTGGAATAGCAATTTCGTCTCTGATGAATAAGATAAGCGGCTCTAACACTCTACCAAATCCAGTTGGAATTGGTCCTTTTTTATATGATTTAGCTAAACCAATAAACATGAATAATAACAATGCAGAAGTAAACAACATTGAAAATACGTTTTTCGTAATTGAAAAATCTAATGGTTTTGCATTTGTTGGATGATGATGCTCGTCGTAGTTAATAGTTCCAGCAGCATCTGTTTTATAAATTTTTCCGTGGTATAATTTGTAGAAATTTCCATCAACTTCAGCCACAGTTTCTCCGTGGTGAAATTTAGAAGATGAAAACACTTTTAAACCATTATCAATTAAAATAACTGGTAATGAAAACCCATAATGTTTACCTTCTTTTTCATCTGAGAAAAAAGTAAAATCGTGAGAATCTTGTAAGTGATGTTGAATGTACGCATCTACTTTAGCTTTCTTGTCCTGAGGTTCAGCAGTTTCTCCGTGACTAGCATCAGCAGCAACATGAACTTCATGAGCTTCTTTTTTAACTGAATCATTAGAAACATTAGCAAAACTAAATAAAGGCAATATCGCGATTGCGATTGCTGCTATTACATGAAGTGGTTTTCTTGAAATCACCATATTGATTATATTCTAAAATTTTGGTCTTAAAAATTTTTGCAAAAGTACAACTTTAATTAATATTCCAAGTTTCAAAAATATTTTTTTTTGAATATTTAATGATTTTTTTGCCTCAAATTACTTTTTGTTTAGCAATCTTATTGTAAAATAGACATCTAGACTTAAAAAAAACAGAAAAGTGATAAAAAAATTAATTTTGTTTGTTTCAAGCATTACCTTATTTTGAAATAAATATTCGGTAGCAAAAAAATAACTAATTCCTACTTTTAAGGTAGACAATCCTAAAAAAGCAAAACCTAATTGCTCTTTAGCGGTTTCATAAATTTTAATCATTGCTAATAAAATAGCCAATGTCATTATAAATTGTAAAGCATATGACATTAAAAAAGGAATTGTGTCAATCTTGTTTAAAAAAGTAACTATTCCAAAATGAATTAGAAAAAAAACGATTGAAATTAATAAAGCTTGAACAGTAACGGGTAATTTTTTTAACATCTTTACTTATTATTATTTAATTGATTTACTTGTTTGATTACATTATAGAGGGCAACAAAAACTCCAAGAAGCGTAATTCCTTTTAGAAAATAACCTTCAGGATTTGGATATTTTTCATCGAGCCAACCACCAAGATACGAAAAGCCAAAAATAATCAATCCCATTTGAAATGGGATATTAATTAGTGCCAACCACTTATTAGATTGTTTTTTATTGTCTTTAGAATCCATTATTTGACTTGCGTTCTCATTTAACTCAATTTTTTATTGTTTTATTTTGATTCGTTGGATGCTTCACAAGTTACGCATCTCGCAACTAGCTTCAAATCTGGCTCCAGGTTCTACAGCTAATTTACCAACGATTACTTCTCCTGTTATATGTGCCTTTGATTTTACGTTTAACATGCCTTCAGCCTGAAGTTTTCCAGAAAAAACACCTTCGATATCGATACTTTTACAAATGATATCGCCTATGACTTCTCCAGCAGGACCAATTACAATTTTTCCTTCGGAAGTGAAATTACCTTTTAACTTACCGTCTAATCTAAAATCGGCCAAAGTAGTGATATCACCAGTAATAGTAGTTCCGTCTACAATTCTATTGGTTTTGCCTAATAAATGATCTTGGTTTTTCACTTTTTCAAACATATTAATAGGTATTGGGGGTTATTTATTTAACAAAATCCATTGTTCCAACTTTTTCTTCATTTGTACAATCTTGTAATCCTCTGTTGAAATGATATAAACTTTGTCGGTTAGTTTGTAGTTTTTATGCAATTGTAATACTGATAAAACCGATATTGCAGCATCTTTATTATCAAAACCATGAATTACAATAAAGTTATCGGTTAAAGTATAAATATCTTCAGATGATTTTAATGCCACTGCGTTGGTGTCTTTAATGTATTTTGCTACTTTATCTGTTAGATTTTTGACTTCTTTGCCGTAAGGATAAGGTTTAGGGAAAATAATTTTGTAACTCGTTGGTTGTGCTAAACCAAAATCAAGCGCTTCAATTAAAGGCACTTCCATTTGTACCATTTTTTCAGCTTGTTTTCCTTCATCAACATTAGGATACGTTAGTGCAACAAAATTTAATGCCTTTTTATATTCTTCAATCCCTTTTAATCGTCCTACTATTTTTGCTTTAAGCATTTCAAATTTCGGCAAAGATTCTTCACCAGCAAATCTAAAAATCGCTTCGTCGACCTCTACAAAAACTTCTCTTAATTGATTGTTTTCAAACTTCTTATATAAAGCGTTAAACACCAATTCTGGATTATCGTTATCTGTGATTTCAACTTCTGGATTATTCAAAATTTGCGCATATCGGCTATCCGGATATTGCGACAAGATTTGTTGTTTCATATCTGCCGCTTTTGAAGGCGAAATTTGCTGATAAATTTTATACAAATTATACATTGCAGGAAGCACCAAACGCTCTTCTGGTTTGTTTTTTAATAATTGCTCCAAACGAGAAGCGGCCAATTCGTATTCTTTGAATTTTTCTTTGTAGATAAGTCCAAGCTGATAATACGCAAAGTTTCGGTCTTTGGCTAAACTATCTAAAAGTTTTGGGTCTGTTGGAATTTGAGCCAAATAAAATTCTGCATCGTATTTTGGATTTATTTCCTTTTCACTAACTGAATCTTTTAGATCTGCGTCAATGTTATCATTATTAGAATCATTAGAATCATTTACGTTTTTTGAACCCAATCTCCAATCGTCGGCAAGTGGTCGTTTTCCCCATCTCGCCTGAAATTCTTTCTTACCAAGTTCTACCGCTACCGGATTATAAAAATAAAAACTGTTTTCGTTACTATCGGTATTCATTCCTGGAGGTAACATTGAAGGAACACCCATGTCAATAACTTGCGCATCCTTTTTACCAGGAGAGTTTATATTTCCCGAAGAAGTGTTGTTAAGACTTGCTTGAAGATTTGCTTCTTTCTCTGCTTTTTCGGCAGCAATTTTAGCTTTTTTCTCGTCTTCAATTTTTAATTTAGCGATGTACTTTTCATAATATTGATTCCTATCAGAATCATTCATTGCCACAACCGATAAAATACTATCGTTTTGTTGCGCAATAGTTTCATATTTGATAACATCTTCTAAATTATCTCTTTTTTTCTTAATTTTTCGATATTCACGTGTTCTATCGTTTAATCGCAATAAAGTACTATCATAATATTTACCTGCTGTTTTGTACTGAGCTTCTTTAAAATAAATTTCTCCAATATTTCTATAATTCGAAGAAACTAAATAGCTGTCTTGTGAAACCGATTTTATCGATTTATTATAATACCATTTTGCTTTTTGATTTAAGCCTTGCTTGTCATAAAAAATTCCCATTTGGTGATTTAAGACATCCAAATAAGGTCGGTTTTCTCTATCTTCTAAAAGCTTATTGAATTTTTCAACAAAAGCTAATGTATCACCTTTTTTATAATCAAATTGTAATGCTTGTTTAGCATGCGATTGAACAACATATCTGCGTGGCGATTTTCTATTCATGTCAATTACTTCCTGAAAAGTCGCATAAGCACTGTCATTATATTGAAGATTCTCGTATAACTGACCTAAAATAAAAGTATAACGTGCTTTTTCTTCATTGTCGTTAGTGGCTTCTTTTGCAACTTTTAAAGCGGCAATAGCAGTGTCTTTAACTTGAATGTTCATGTAAGCTTGTGCCAACATAGCATTAGCATCTGCTAAATCTTGACCTTGAATTTTCTCGTCTTTTAAAAGTCTTTTCAAATTTTTGATAGCAACATCTTCGTTATCTAATCTGATGTTTACTTTTTCGCGCCATACTTTTGCGTGATAAATTCGGTCACTCAAAGGGTATTTGTAAAGAATATAATTTAAGGCTTCTAAAGATGGAATAAATCGATTTTCGTAATAACGAGCCTTTGCCAATAACAAATACGCTTCATCCATTTGCGGATTTTTTTCAGTTCCAGCAATATTCATGGAATGTGTTTGAATTGCTTTTACAGCTTTTTCTTCGGCACGTTCAAAATTTTGGTTCTTTGTTTGACCTGGTAAAATAGCCTCTTCAGCATCTGATGTTCGCTCCACCGGAAGGACTTCCCAAAAATTATCTTTATAAGTGGCTTTTAAATCAACCAAGCCTTTGTCTAATGCAAGATTTCCGTTATATAAAACGTTATATTCGGTAGTTACCGCGTGAAAATTGCGATTAATAAACTTATCTTTCTTGACAGAACATGCTATCAAAAAAAACAAAAAACCTACGACAAGAGAGTATTTAATTATAGTGCTTTTCAATGTAAAAACGTTTTTGTACTTAAACTACTAAAATCACTTTTTAGTATGTATAGAATGGTAAAAATACGTTTCTTTTTTTGATGTGAAAAAAAATAGCGGACTTTTTGTTAATCAAATACGTTTTTAAGGTCTTTTATCACCTTAAATGCTACATCAATTTGATCATCGCTAACAATAATTGTAAATTCATTTGTGGTTGAAATTACTTCGTGAATGATAATTCCTTCCCAAGCCAATCTTTGAAAAATATAGTAGTAAACTCCCGGAGTTGAAATATTTTCTTGTGGTAACTTTACCGTAATAGAAGAAAGATTTTCTATTTTATGTGTTAGTTTTTCATTCTTAAAAATAGATTCGATAAGCAATTCTACCGAAGCACTAATTACAATATTAGTTTCGTTTACACCACGAGAAGACGTATAGAAAATATCTTGTTGCTTATTAATTTCCGAAATTAATTTGGCTTGATTATCTAAAAGGGTATCTGAAATCACATAAGTAAAATCGGTAAGTGAAGAGCGAACCGTAATTTCACCAATATTTTTTAAAACTTTAGAAATTTTATAATTGATTTTAAAATCTAACTCTTCAGAAAGTCTTTTTAAAGACATTACAACGGCTCCTTGTTTTACATCTTTTCCTAAATGTACTTCCAATTCTGGCATCATTATTCTTGCCAAAGAAGTTAAATTAATAATACCTTGCGAAAGTGAACTCAATAAAAAAGGCTTAGATTTAATGTATTGTTCTACTACTGAGGATATAGTTTTCATGTTTTTAGTTGTTTGTTTGGCGCAAAGATAAAAACAAAAAACAATTTGTTACAAATTTAACATTAAAAATAATAAAACGCTTCTTCGATGTGTTCTATAACAAATTCTGTGTTTTCTTTATGAATAGCAACAATGTCAAATCGTACTTCAACATCTAAATCGTTTTGGGTAACATATTCATTTATAGCTTTTACCAATAATTGGATTTTCTTTGGCTTAACAAATTCTTGTGGCAAACCAAAATCTACACTCGAACGTGTTTTTACTTCTACAACAGCCAAAACATTATTTTTTTGAGCAATAATATCAATTTCGGCTTTGTCAAAAACCCAATTGGTTTCCAAGATTTCATAGCCGTTTTTTTCCAAGAAATCAACCGCTAATTCTTCTCCAAATTTTCCTAAGTCATTATGTTCCGCCATGCCGTTATGAGTTTACGAAGCAATCATTTATTTGAAAGATAAAATCACTTCTTTATCATTCACTTCAAAATCTACTTGTTTTCCTAGAATCAAAGTTCGGTTGTCTTTTTGGTGTCCAGCAGGAAACTCAAACACAATTGGAATGTTGTATTCTTTTGCAATCGCAGTAATAATTTGCACTTGGTTTTGTCCGAACGGAATTTCGTTATCGTGCATGTCAGCCATACTTCCTACAATAATTCCTTTTACATTTTCAAAATAACCATTGCGCTTTAAATTGTACATCATTCTATCGATGTGATACAAATATTCGTCCAAATCTTCAATAAAAAGAATTTTTCCTTTCGTATCAATCGAAGATTTCGAACCCAATAAACTATATAAAATCGAAATATTTCCTCCTACTAATTCGCCTGAAGCTTTTCCTTTTACATCATATGGTTTTGATGGAATACTGTAAGAAATCGATTCCCCAAAAAGCGCTTTTCTCAACGTTTCTTTTACTTCTTCAGGTGCTTTTGGAACCGTAAAAGGCATAATCGAATGCAATGTCGCAACACGTTCCACGTTCAACTGACTATGTAAAACCGTTACATCAGAAAATCCCATAATCCATTTTGGATGCTTTTTGAATTTGGTAAAATCTAACGAATCGATGATTCGAACCGTTCCATAACCACCACGCGCGCACCAAATCGCTTTGATGTTATCGTCATCCATCATTTCTTGAAAATCAGCAATTCTTTCGGCATCAGTACCGCCAAGTTGGCAACTATCTAAACCTATGGTTCGGCCTAATTTGGCTTTTAAACCCCAAGATTCCAATAATTCAATAGCAGGTTTTGCGTCTTCTGGAAAAAATTTACGAGCCGTACAAACAATAGCAACTGTGTCGCCTTTTTTGAGATAAGGTGGAATTTTCATTTTCTTTTGCGAATGAGAAAAGTTTGAAATTAAAATAAGTATCAAAATAAATCTATACATAGTCAGATTTTATTAACTCAAAAGTAAACAAAATCCAATTAAAATTCGGGATTTCATCACTAATCGATTATTTTTGCATCAAATTTTATGATGATATGTTAGAAAATCCGAAAAGATATACGATTACAGCGGCTTTACCTTATACAAATGGACCTATTCACATTGGACATTTAGCGGGTGTTTATGTTCCATCTGATATTTATGCGAGATATTTGCGTTTGCAAGGAAAAGATGTGGCTTTCATTTGCGGAAGCGACGAGCACGGTGTGGCGATTTCAATGAAAGCTAAAAAAGAAGGCATTACGCCTCAACAAGTAATTGATAAATATGACGGAATCATTCGTCAATCGTTTTTAGATTTCGGAATTTCTTTTGATAATTATTCGAGAACCTCTTCGGAAATTCATCATAAAACCGCATCAGAATTTTTTAAAAAATTATACGATAACGGCGATTTCATCGAAGAAACAACCGAACAATTATACGATGCAAAAGCAGACCAATTTTTAGCCGACCGTTTCGTGACTGGAACTTGTCCAAAATGTGACAATCCGGAAGCATACGGCGATCAATGTGAAAAATGTGGTTCAACTTTAAACGCAACCGATTTAATTAATCCGAAATCAACTATTACAGGCGAAACTCCGATTTTAAAATCAACGAAACACTGGTTTTTGCCTTTAAACCGTTACGAATCGTTCTTAAGAGAATGGATTTTGGAAGGTCATAAAAACGATTGGAAACCAAATGTGTACGGACAAGTAAAATCGTGGGTTGATGGTGGTTTAGAACCAAGAGCCGTAACACGTGATTTGGATTGGGGAATTGATGTTCCAGTAGAAGGTGCCGAAGGAAAAAAATTATACGTTTGGTTTGATGCGCCAATTGGTTACATTTCGTCAACAAAAGAATGGGCAGCTCGCGAAGGAAAAGATTGGGAACCGTATTGGAAAGATGCCGATACAAAACTGGTTCACTTCATTGGAAAAGATAATATCGTTTTCCATTGCATCATTTTCCCAGCGATGTTAAAAGCAGAAGGAAGTTATATTTTACCTGACAATGTGCCAGCAAATGAATTTTTAAATTTAGAAGGAAACAAATTATCGACTTCTAAAAACTGGGCAGTTTGGTTACACGAATATTTACAAGATTTCCCGGAAAAACAAGATTCGTTGCGTTACGCGTTAACGGCAAATGCGCCAGAAACTAAGGATAACGACTTTACTTGGAAAGATTTCCAAGCCAGAAACAATAATGAGTTAGCGGCTATTTTCGGAAATTTCATCAATCGTGTAGTGGTTTTAACCAATAAATATTACGACGGAATTGTTCCAGCTCCAAACGAATTTTCAGAAGTTGACGAGCAAACCTTAGCCGAGTTAAAAGCGTATCCAGCTGTAATTTCAAGTTCAATTGAGCGTTACAGATTTAGAGAAGCGTTAGGCGAATTAATGAACGTAGCTCGTTTAGGAAACAAATATTTAGCGGATGAAGAACCATGGAAAATGGTGAAAGAAAATCCGGCAAGAGTGCAAACTCAAATGTATGTGGCGTTACAAATTGCTGCTGCATTAGCAGTTTTATCAGAACCATTTTTACCTTTTACAGCTAAAAAATTATCGAATATTTTAAAAATCGATACGCTAGGTTGGAACGATGTAACGACTAAAACAGATTTAATACCGGCTGGACACCAAATTGGTCAAGCCGAAATTTTATTTGCCCAAATTGAAGATGCCGAAATCCAAAAACAATTAGACAAATTAGAAGCAACTAAAACTGCCAATAAAGTGGAAAATGCAAAAGCTGAACCGCTAAAAGAAACGGCTTCGTTTGAAGATTTTGCCAAAATAGATTTACGAATCGGGACGATTATTGAAGCAGAAAAAATGCCAAAAGCCAACAAACTTTTAGTTTTAAAAGTAGATACTGGAATTGATGTAAGAACCATCGTTTCTGGAATTGCAGAGCATTTTACACCGGAAGAAGTCATTGGAAAACGCGTAACGGTTTTAGTAAACTTAGCACCAAGAGCTCTACGTGGTGTAGAAAGCGAAGGCATGTTATTGTTAACCAACAACGCTGAAGGTAAATTGGTTTTCGTAAACCCAGATGCGGAAGGTGTGATTAATGGTGCGATGATTAGTTAAAAAAACAATTATGATTAATAAAGAGAATACTCAAATATTTAACGACAATATTTTCAAGTTATTAAACAACATCATACCTGGTATTGTAATTCTTGAAGTTTTTTTTAATCAAGGTTTTTTTTCTAAAACTCCTGAAAATCTATTTTCATTTTTTTTGTTTCTAATATGGTCATATTTATTAAGTACTCCTTTTAATCTTTTTGATAGTTTTGACTTTGAAAAATTAATAAAAAAACTAACAAAAGATAAATTAAAATTAAAATCAGAAAGTGAACAAAAGATTATAAAAGATAATTTAGAAAAATCTTTAGAAGAAAGTAAAAATGAATTAGACAAAATAAATGATATCGCACAATTTTTATATATACTGCTTTACATTATCCTTATTTGTATTTCTTATAAATTTTTAAATAATTTTTTTATTATTTCATCTTTTTGGGGCATAAATGTCTCTTTCATGAAATTGTTTATTTGTATAGTATTTGTATTTATTTTAACGATTCCTTTCAGATATTTAGCCAATAAATGGTTTTATAACTACTTAAAAAAAGAGTTAAAAATTGATTAATATGACTCCAAAAATAATCGCTTTCGACGCCGACGACACTTTATGGCACAACGAACCTTATTTCGATGAGGCACAAGAACGTTTTTGTGTGTTGTTTCAAGATTATGCTTCGAGTCAGGAAATTTTAGGTTTGATTTTAAATCATCAAATTAAGAATTTACCGCTGTATGGTTTCGGAATTAAAGCATTTACATTGTCAATGATTGAAACCGCCTTGCAATTGACTAATCATAAAATTTCGGGAAAAGGAATTGAGCAAATTTTAGCTATTGGGAAAGATTTACTGCAAAAACCAGTTGAATTATTACCTAATGTTACCGAAGTTTTAGAACAATTAAAAGGAAATCATAAATTAATTGTAGCTACAAAAGGCGATTTAAAAGACCAACACCGCAAATTGCACGATTCAGGAATTGGTGCTTACTTTCATCATATCGAAGTCATGAGCGACAAAGCCGAATTGGATTACGAAAAAATGTTAGGTCGTTTAGATTGTAAAGCCGAAGATTTTCTAATGATTGGAAATTCATTAAAATCAGACGTTTTACCTGTTTTAAATATTGGCGGACATGCGATTCACATTCCGTATCACACGACTTGGGAATACGAAAAAATTGATTTTGAAATTGAACACGAAAATTTCAAATCGTTTACCAATATTACTGAGATTTTACCCTTACTAAAATGAAGCAAAAAATAGACCTATCCACTTGGAATCGAAAAGAGCATTTTGAATTTTTCTGTACTTTCGAAGAGCCATTCTTTGGTATTACAACGCCAATTGATATGACTATTGCTTATGAAAAGGCGAAGGCTATGCAAATTCCGTTTTTTGTTTATTATTTACACAAAACCATTGCAGCCATAAACCAAGTAGAAAATTTCAGATATCGAATTGAAGGAAATGAAGTAGTACTTTATGACGAAATTGACGCTTCTTCGACAATTATGCGCGAAGATAAAACGTTTGGATTTTCGTTTATGAAATTTCACTCCGATTTGCATGAATTTGCTAAAATTGTGCAAACTGAAATCGAAAGAATTCAAATAACTCCAGGACTTTTTACCAGAGAATTTCCTGAAAATATCATTCATTTTTCTGCCGTTCCATGGATTAATTTTACAGGATTAACGCACTCAAGAAAATACTCTTTAAAAGATAGTTGTCCAAAAGTTTCGTATGGAAAGTTAATGACTGAAGATGGTAAAAAAACCATGGCGATGACGGTTTTAGCACATCATGGTTTGGCAGACGGTTACCACATGGGATTATTTGTTGATGCTTTACAAGCGGAATTAAATAAATAAACCACCGACAAAAGCCGATGGTTTATTGAGTAAACTTGTAAAAAAAACTACTTTCCTAACAATAGAATTTCATTTGCAACAATTTCGGTAATGTACTTTTTGTTGCCATCTTTGTCGTCGTAACTTCTTGTTGTAAGTTTACCTTCAATTCCAAGTTCTTTTCCTTTAACCACATACTTTTCAATAATTTCAGCGGTTTTCCCCCAAGCGGTAACGCGGTGCCACTCTGTTTTTTCCACCTTATCTCCGTTGTCTTTGTAATACACTTCGTTTGTTGCAATTGAAATGTTGGCTAATTTTTTTCCTCCTTCAAGATTTTTGATTTCAGGTTCTTGTCCTACGTGTCCGATTAATTGTACTCTGTTCTTCATGGCGTGTAAAATTTAAATGTTTATGTTAATTAAAATTTGATTTCGATTGAACTCGTTGTTTCATTTCGACAGTGCAAAGATGTGGCAAGAAAAAAACGTTATTCGGTTATTAGCTATTTAATTTCGGTTGTAAATATTTGTAAGCGTTTGTAAATGGAAATTATTTTCGCTATATTTGTTGAAAATCAATGCTATATGCCAAATTTAATTAACAAAGTAGAATTACGAAATCTTCAAATTGAAGATTACAAAGAATTAAAAAAATCCATGATTGAATCGTATCCTGAAATGGTAAATTCATATTGGAAAGAAAATCATATCGAAAAATTATTAGAATATTTTCCTGAAGGTCAGCTTGTAATTGTAGCTGACGGAGTGGTGGTTGGTTCCGCATTATCCATTTTGGTTACCGAAGATTTTGCATTTAAAACCAAAAACTACAAAACCATTACAGGAAATTATACATTTTCAACTCACAATCCAAAAGGAGAAGTTTTATACGGAATTGACGTTTTTATCAATCCAAAATATAGAGGTTTACGATTAGGCAGAAGATTATACGATTCCCGAAAAGAATTATGCGAACAATTAAACTTAAAATCTATCATTTTTGCAGGAAGAATCCCTAATTATGGAAAATATGCATCTGAAATTAATCCAAAACAATACATTCATAAAGTAAAGCGTAAAGAAATTTATGATCCTGTTTTATCGTTTCAATTGAGTAATGATTTTCACGAAGTTCGTGTGCTAAAAAATTATTTAGAAGGCGACATAGAATCGCAAGAGTATGCGGTTTTATTAGAATGGAATAACGTTTATTATGAAGACAATCCTAGATTAATTAATACTGAAAAAAGTATTGTACGATTGGGATTAATTCAGTGGCAAATGCGTTCCTTAGGAAATTTAGAAGCGCTTTTTGAACAAACCGAATTTTTTGTAGATACCGTTTCTGGCTACGGAAGTGATTTTGCGTTGTTTCCAGAACTATTCATTGCGCCTTTAATGGCCGATTTCAATCACCTTTCGGAAGCCGAAGCTATCAAAGAATTGGCAAGACACACTGATGCTATTCGAAAGAAAATGCAAGAATTTGCTATTTCTTACAACATCAATATCATCACAGGAAGCATGCCGTATTTAGAAGACGGACACGTGTATAACGTAGGTTTTTTATGCCGAAGAGATGGAACACAAGAAATGTATCGTAAAATTCACATCACGCCTAACGAAATTTTCCATTGGGGAATTACAGGTGGTGATAGTATTCAAACTTTTGACACTGATTGTGGAAAAATTGGAATTGTAATTTGTTATGATGTAGAGTTTCCGGAACTTTCTCGTTTAATGGCCGATCAAGGAATGAATATTTTGTTTGTTCCCTTTTTGACGGATACGCAAAATGGCTACACACGTGTAAAACATTGTGCACAAGCACGCGCTATTGAAAACGAATGTTATGTTGCCATTGCGGGTTGTGTTGGAAATTTACCAAAAGTAAACAACATGGACATTCAGTATGCACAAGCGGCGGTTTTTACGCCTTCTGATTTTGCTTTTCCAAGTAACGGAATTAAAGCCGAAGCTACGCCAAACACAGAAATGACACTAATTGTAGACGTTGACATTAATTTATTAAAAGAATTACACGAACACGGAAGCGTTAGAACCATGAAAGATCGTAGACATGATTTGTACCAACTTAAAAAAATAAAATAGATGAAAACCTTTCTTTTTTTACTGCTTTTTGTTTTAGGAAACACTTTTAGTAACGCACAAAATACCCTGAATTACAACGATGAAAAAGGTTCTCCAAAAGCCACTTTACAAGATGTAAGATGGATTGTTGGGAATTGGACAGGCGAAGCTTTAGGTGGAATTTGTCAAGAAACTTGGAGCGAACCCATAGGAAATTCGATGATGTTTAATTTTAAATTAGTCGTAGACGGAAAAGTCGCTTTCTATGAATTGGGACACATTATTGAGAAAGACAAAACTCTTTTATTGCAACTAAAACACTTTGATGGTGAACTGAAAGGCTGGGAAAAAGCAGAAGTTAGCGAGAATTTCCGATTGGTAAAAGTCACGCCAACACATGTGTATTTCGATAAATTTACGTTTGAGAAAATTTCGGATAACGAAATCAATATTTACGTAGTTTTTGAAGATAGTGGTAAGGAAATGAAGTTTAATTTTAAGAAGTAAGCCATGAGTAAAACCTGTTTAGAATGTGGCGATAAAATCATTGGTCGCGAAGACAAAAAGTTTTGTTCGGATGGCTGCCGAAATGCGTACAACAACAAGATGAACAAAGATCAGAACAATCTGATGCGCAACATTAATAACAAATTGCGTAAAAATTACCGTATTTTGTGTGAACTCAACCCAGAAGACAAAGGAAAAACCACCAAAACCAAATTACTAAGCAAAGGTTTCGATTTTGAGTTTTTCACAAGCATATTGCAAACCAAAACCGGCAACACCTATTTCTTTTTGTACGACCAAGGCTATCGCGCTTTGGAAGATGATTTTTATATGTTGGTAAAGAAAGATAGTTAAGAAGATAGATGAAAGAAGAAAGAGAAAAGAAAAGTTATTCAACTTTTTTGAAAGAAAATGAAGGGAAGATTATGTTAGCAATAACAATTATCTTTATTTCCTTAATTATGATTTATTCAAATATTAACGAAAAAGAATATTATAAAAAGATTAATCATTTTCAAGGTAAAACCGTTGGAAAAGTTTATAGTATAAGACTTGGAAAGAGTAGTTATTTAAAATACTATTTTCATGATAATGACAAAAAATATTATTCAGAAGCAAGATATTCAGAATATACATTTGACAATTTTGGAAAATATTATCGTGTGATTTTTAATGAAAAAAAACCAAGTGAAAACCACATTTATTTAAACAAAGAAATTCAACCAGATTCAATCACATTAACTAAAGCTGGCTTTAAATATGTTATTTATTATGATTACGATATTCCAACAAATACCTACATAAAAAAACACAAATGGGAATAAAAATCTCCATACTCGGCTGTGGTTGGCTGGGTTTACCCTTAGCGAAATCATTGCTTTCAAAAAGTTACGAAGTAAAAGGTTCTACGACTTCGGAAAGTAAATTAAGCGTGTTGAAAAATGCTGGGATTTCGCCTTTCCAAATTCAGTTGGAAGAACATCAAATCATTGGAAATATTGAAGATTTTCTAAAAGAAACAGCTGTTTTGATTATTGATATTCCGCCTGGATTGAGAAGAGAAGTTTCGCCAACGCTCGAAATGACATTCGTAAATAAAGTAAAAACATTGATTCCATTTATTGAAAAATCAGGCATTCAGAAAGTTGTTTTTGTAAGTTCAACTTCTGCTTATGGTGATAGTTTTCCGATTGTTGAAATTACAGAAGAAACAAAACCTAATCCTGATACCGAAAGTGGCAAACAATTAGTTATTTCCGAAACTCTTTTGCAATCGAATCCAAATTTTAAAACTACGGTAATTCGCTTTGGTGGTTTGCTTGGAGATGATCGTCATCCAGTGAAATTTTTAGCAGGAAGAACGAATGTCGAAAATCCAGATGCACCTGTGAATATGATTCAAAGAGAAGATTGTATTGGAATTATTGAAGAGATACTGAAACAAGTTCAGCCTGACAATTGGGAATGGAATCAAACCTTCAATGCTGTCGCACCTCAGCATCCAACACGTAAAGCATATTATCACAAAAAAGCTGAAATATTCAATTTGCCATTGCCTACCTTTGCCGAAAATTCGGAATCGAAAGGTAAAATTATTTCTAGTGAAAAAATAGAAACGATTTTAGGTTATTCGTTCCAAAAAGAAATTTAGTAATGGCGTATTTTAGCGTATTTCACAATTACATCCAACAAAAGAAAAATGCGATTGGCTTGCCCATTTTAGCATTAATTTGGATTAGCTTTTTCTGGGGAACTACTTGGATTGCTTCCAAAGAAGGTGTCAAGCACATGCCTCCGATGCAATTGGTAGCGCTGCGTCAACTTTTTGGTGGATTGCTGTATTTGCTCTATTTCTTAATCAAAAAACATCCGTGGCCAAACAAACGTCAATGGCGCACGATTTTAGTTTTGAGCGTTTTGAACTTCATGCTGAGTAACGGTTTGAGTACTTGGGGCGTGAAATACATTTCAAGTGGTTTGGGTGCGATTATTGGTTCTATTTTTCCGCTTTGGATTGTAATTATCAGTTTATTTCGCGGACAAAAAACTTCATGGAAAGCGGTTGTGGGATTGATTGTCGCTTTTGGTGGCATTTGTGTGATTTTCTACGATTACCTCAACGATTTCTTACAACCTGAATTCCGATTTGGGATTTTACTTTCGGTAATTGCTACGTTTACTTGGGCGTTGTCATCGATTTATATTAAAGAAAATAAGACGAATTTCAATCCGTATTTTAGTTTGGGATTACAAATGTTGATTTCAAGTATTGTGATTTCGAGTGTGATTGGATTTAATGGGACTTCGGTTCCGTTGAGCGAAATTCCAGCGATTTCTTGGTGGTCGATTGGTTACTTAGTGGTTTTTGGTTCGGTACTAACGTTTATTGCATTTATTTATGCTTTGGAAAATTTACCAACTGAAATCAGTAGTTTGTATGCTTACATCAATCCGATGGTAGCATTGTTTTTTGGTTATTTGTTGTTTAATGAACCTTTAACTACTGCGATTATCATTGGAGGAACGATAACTATTATTGGACTTTATTTAGTGAATCGAGCGATTAAGAAGAAATAAAAAATCCCACCTAAAAAGATGGGATTTGATTTTATTTTTGGAATTTGATTACCAAATTTTCACACGTTTCTCAAAAGGTAAATACATACCGTTATGTGGTAAAATATTGAACGCTTTGTAGAACGCTTCTACATTTTGTAACGGCACATAAGCACGATACATTCCTGGTGAATGTGGGTCTGTTTTTACTTGATTTTTGATAGCTTCGTCACGCATTTTACTTCTCCAAATGGTTGCCCAAGAAATAAAGAAACGTTGTTCTGGTGTGAATCCATCGATTAAACCTGGGTTTCCGTTTGCTTTCAAATAGATTTGTAATCCGTCGTAAGCAGCGTTAACGCCTCCTAAATCTCCAATATTTTCACCTAAAGTGAATTTTCCATCAACAAAAATTCCAGGTAATGGCTCTAATGCTGAATATTGATCTGCTAAAGCACTTCCTAAAGTTGTGAATTGTTTTAAATCTTCATCACTCCACCAGTTTACTAAGTTTCCATCTGCATTATATCTTGAACCTGAATCGTCAAATCCATGTGAAATTTCGTGACCAATTACAGCTCCAATTCCACCATAATTTACGGCTTCGTCTGCTTTGTAATCGTAGAAAGGTGGTTGTAAAATAGCCGCTGGAAATACAATTTCGTTGTTTGTTGGACTGAAATATGCATTTACCGTTTGTGGCGACATTCCCCATTCTTCTTTGTCAACTGGTTTGCCTAATTTTTCAATGTTTTTCTTGTGACTCCATTTTGCGTACATTCTTGAATTATCAAAATAGGTTCCGCCTTGTTCTGGAGATTTTACTTCAAGAGCTGAATAATCTTTCCATTTATCAGGATATCCGATTTTTACTCTGAATTTATTCAATTTGATTTTCGCATTTTCCTTAGTTGCTTTTGTCATCCAAGGCAAATTGTTGATTCGGTTATCAAAAGCCAACATTACATTTGCAATCATTGCTTGTGCTTTTGCTTTAGCTTCTGGTGGGAATTTTTTAGCTACGTAAAGTTTCCCTAACGCTTCACCTAATCTTCCGTTAACTGTTGCTAGAGCTCTTTCTTCTGCTGGACGTTGTTTTACTGCACCAGTTAATGTTTTTCCGTAGAAGTCAAAATTAGCATTTTCAATATCTGTTGATAATAAACCTGCTGAACCTCTTAAAGCGGTCCAACGCATGTAAGCTTTCCAATCTTCAACTTGGTTGTCTTTTAAAATGGTTTCAACGGTTTGTAAATATTTTGGTTGCGAAACTACTAACGAATCTACTTTACCAATTCCCACAGATTGAAAATAAGCATCCCATTTTACTGTTGGAGCTAATTTTTGCAAATCAGTAAAACTCATTGGATTGTAAGTTTTTCTTCTGTCTCTTCGTTCTACTCTATCTAAAGTTGCAGTTGACATTTTAGTTTCTAAGGCTAAAATTTTCTTTGCA